>OOCL01000569.1_pt1 | contig 28192 bp, 28 predicted proteins | sample 1671211 | NCBI WGS metagenome assembly OOCL01 (sample SAMN06348133, study PRJEB24527) | human gut metagenome | biome: human gut; feature: ankylosing spondylitis patient; material: feces | host: Homo sapiens | place: China | collected 2015-10 | reverse complement strand
ACATGATCATGCAGAGCTACGACTTCTACTACATGTTCCAGCACTACGGCTGCAACATGCAGTTCGGCGGCGATGACCAGTGGAGCAACATGCTGGGCGGCACCGAGCTGATCCGCCGCAAGCTGGGCAAGGATGCCTACGCCATGACCATCACGCTGCTGACCGATTCTCAGGGCAAAAAAATGGGCAAGACTGCCGGCAACGCTGTCTGGCTTGACCCCAACAAAACCAGCCCGTTTGAGTTCTACCAGTACTGGCGCAATGTCGGCGATGCGGATGTCCTTAAGTGCATCCGTATGCTGACCTTCCTGCCGCTGGAGCAGATCGACGAGATGGATCACTGGGAGGGTGAGCAGCTGAACAAGGCCAAGGAGGTTCTTGCCTACGAGCTGACCAAGATGGTCCACGGCGAGGAGGAAGCCGAGAAGGCGCAGGCTACCGCCCGCGGCCTCTTCAGCGGCGCCGCCGATCATGAGCACATGCCCAGCACGGCACTGGATGCAGCGCTTGTCAAGGACGGTGCTGTCGGCCTGCTGGCTGCCATGGTGGCCGCCGGTCTGTGCGGCTCCAACCGTGAGGCCCGCCAGCTGGTCCAGCAGGGCGGCGTCCTTGTTGACGGTGAGAAGGTCACCGACCCCAAGGCAGTTCTGACCGTTGACGCACTGACCAAGGGCGTTGTTATCAAGAAGGGCAAGAAAGTTTATCACAAGGTCACACTGTAAAGCAGAACTGCTTCACAGTCGTTTTCGGCACATGCCACAATCGAAAGCCCCCTGTCCGCACGGCAAACGGTGCTGGACAGGGGGCTTTTTGGTGTAGTATAATGGAGCAAATCGGGATTCGAGGTGGAAATATGGCATCAAGCAAGGAATACTTAGAGTTTATTTTAGGGCAGCTATCTGAGTTAGAAGAAATTACTTATCGAGCTATGATGGGAGAATTTATTATTTATTATCGTGGCAAGGTTGTAGGCGGTATCTATGATGATAGATTACTTGTTAAACCAGTAAAATCAGCAATTAGTTATATGCCGACAGCTCCGTATGAATTACCCTATGAGGGAGCAAAAGAGATGTTGTTGGTAGATGAAGTTGATAATAAGGAATTTTTGACAGGCTTGTTTCATGCAATGTATGATGAACTGCCGGCCCCAAAACCGAAAAAGAAGAAATAAACAACGAATGTAGCGTCACTTCGTTCCGTTGAGGTGTCTACACCCCCTTGCGCCGCTAAAGCGGCTATCCCTTGTGGACTTGCCGTCCGCAAACGGTTTTGACAAACCGTCCGCCGCCAGCAAGCTTGAAAGCAAACAAGTCGGAATATGTGGAGGCAATAGAATGGAATATGTAGAATATGGCATGGAGCAAAAAAATATAATTATTTTTTTGCATGGCGGTGGATTGGCTCCATGGAACTTCTGTGAAGAAGCAAAACAACTGAAAGAAAAATATCATGTTATCATTCCGGTGCTTGATGGGCACAGTGGAAGTGATAGGGACTTTACGACTATTGAAAGCAATGCCAATGAGATAATAAACTTCATAGACAAAAAATGTTCAGGATACGTCTTTATGATTGGCGGTCTCTCTCTGGGTGGACAGATTCTTGTAGAAATATTATCTAAGAGAAAAGATATTTGTAGATTTGCAATTATTGAAAGCACACTTGTTTTACCAATGCGAACAACATATGCACTGATTAAACCGACTTTTTCTTTGTGCTACCCGCTTGTAAAGAAACATTGGTTTGCCAAACTGCAATTCAATTCTTTACATATCAAGAAAGACTATTTCGATGAATACTATCGAGATAGTGCCGCAATCAAAAAAGAAAACATGATTTTATTTCTCAGAGAAAACTCTGATTATAAACTAAAGAACAGTATAGAAGAGTGTAGAACAAAAACGCTGATTCTTGTTGGAGGTAGAGAATCAAACATCATGAAAAAATCTGCAGAGATACTTCATAAGAGAATACCGAACTCCTCACTGGAAATTCTACCGGAATATTATCATGGAGATTTGAGCATTAATCATTCTGAGTTATATATTCAAAAAATTCTTTCGTTGATAACAAATTGACAACTTCCAATTTGTATGATTGAGCATCGAAAATGCCGCCCTCTATAATTTCGGGATATAAACAGTAAAAGGTGCAGCACTTCAAACGGGCTGCACCTCGTTCAAAAAACAGCAATAGAAAAAGTCGTTTTTGCAGCTACAAATGTTTTTCTGCAGCGCATACTTGCCCCCGCGCGCGTTTTGGGATATAATAGAAAAAGTATAGACTTTCGGGAGGCATCTATGCCTAAAGAAAAATTAAAAACCATTTATGTCTGCACCCAGTGCGGCGAAACCAGCCCCCGCTGGCTGGGGCGCTGCCCCTCCTGCGGCGCATGGAACACCATGACGGAGGATGTTGTGGCCGAGCCCGCGAAAACAGCCTCCGGCAAGGCAGCCGCTGCACCGCGCGTTGCGGGACAGACAAGCCTTGTGCCGCAAAAGCTGAAAAGCATCAGCACCACCGAGGAAAAGAGCCGTATCGTCACCGGTATCAGTGAGCTGGACCGGGTGCTGGGCGGCGGTATTGTCATCGGCAGCGTGACGCTCATCGGCGGTGAGCCGGGCATCGGAAAATCCACGATTTTGCTGCAGCTCTGCGGCGAGGTCAGCAAAACCAAAAATGTGCTGTATGTCACAGGCGAGGAATCCGTCCGCCAGATCAAGCTGCGGGCCGTCCGGCTGGATGTGCCGCAGGACAATATCTCACTGGTCGCGGAGAGCGATGTCGATGAGATTTGCGGCCTGATTGAGTCGATGAAGCCCGATCTTGTTGTCATCGACTCGATCCAGACGATGCGTTGTACTGACATTTCCTCCTCCTCCGGCACGGTAAGTCAGGTAAAGGAAAGCTCCGCCCGGTTTTTGAATGTGGCAAAAACGCTGGAGATTCCGACCTTCATTGTTGGCCATGTCAATAAGGACGGTGCCATTGCCGGCCCCAAGGTCATGGAGCATATCGTGGACACCGTGCTTTATTTTGAGGGTGACAAGACCTTGCCCTACCGCGTACTGCGCGCCGTCAAGAACCGGTACGGCTCCACGAACGAAATCGGCATGTTCGATATGACCGGCCGCGGTCTGGCGCAGATTGAGAACCCGTCTCAGGTCATGCTGGAGGGGCGGCCTCTCGGCATCAGCGGCACCTGCGTAGCCTGCGTTATGGAGGGTACCCGCCCGGTGCTGAGCGAGATCCAGGCATTGGCAACAAAGACGAGCTTTCCCAGCCCGCGGCGTACCGCCAGCGGCTTTGACTATAACCGGATGTACCTTCTGCTGGCAGTGCTGGAAAAGCGCGCCGGATACGCCTTTTACAGTCAGGATGTCTATATCAATATCATCGGCGGCCTGAAACTGGATGAGACTGCCTGCGATCTGCCTGTATGCATCGCGCTGGCGTCCAGCCTGCTGGACTTGCCGGTGAACGAAAAGACCATGGCCATCGGCGAGGTCGGCTTGGGCGGCGAGATACGCAGCGTTACACATCTGGAAACACGCCTGCGGGAGGCACAGCGCGTCGGCTTTGACACCGCTATCGTACCCAAGCACAATTTGAAGATGATTGATCCTTCGCAATTTCCCGGCCTGAAGCTGGTGGGCGTATCCTACCTGCGGGAAGCCATCAATGCAATAAAATTAAAGTGAGGAACGAACCCATGCCTGAACAGAAAGACCCGAAAGCACCCGTTTTCAACCCGAAAATCAAGGAAACCATTGCAGCCTTCAAGGCGGAAAACAGCCCCAAAAACCTGAACGATATTCTGAACGAACTGGTGCGTTCGCCGCTGCTGGCCCCGGCTGTATTTGACCTGCAGGGCCAGCCTGCCCCCAAGCCCGGCCCGGACGGCCGTGTACAACTGCCCAAGGACACCAAAATCAGCCTTATGATGGTCACAAGCCCCGAGGGCAAGCACTATTATCTGGGCTTCAGTGATTGGGATGCCGCGCACGAATGGCAGGCAAAGCAGACCAAGGCTGCCCAGCAGATCGTCCTGCTGCGCTTTGATGATTATGCCAACATGATTGCCCGGAACGAGGCTGCGTGCGGGCTGGTCATCAATCCCGGCGACAACAGCCTGCGTCTGGAGCGCCCGCTCATTGAGTCGGTCAAAAAGCAGAAGGACGAGGTTGCACATAAGATTGCGGACGCCGTAGCACAGCGCGAGGCTCACCGTATCCATCCCGGTGACAAGGTCACTCTGGTTGAGCCGAGCATTCTGCCCGATGCCATGGTAGACCCCATCTGCGAGATTCTGGCCGGTGCCCCCGGCGTCGGCTCTGCCTATCTGTCGGTCATGATCGTCAACGGCGAGGCCCGCAGCTATCTGCTGGTGCTGGACGGCCCTAAGGACGATAAGCTCTTTGCAGCCGTAGCACAGGCCGCCCGCCCGTATCTGCTGAGCCGCGAGAAAAAGATGGATCTGAACATCACCACCTCGATCTCTCCCATGGGCCAGCAGGGTATGCGCGGCAGCGAGCCGTTCTATCGCAAGGGCATTGGCCGCGTAGTTGAGGAGGATGACGACGAATGAGCGTAAAGCGCCTGCTGGACTGCACCCCCAGCGATTTAGCCGCCTACCGCAAGACTGACCTGCTGGACGCCATTGCCGGCAGCGAGGGGCGTGTGCTGGCCTGTGAGACCATCGGCCTGACACCGCCGCTGCTGGTCGATGTGACAAATGCCGAATACGCAGCAGCTCTGAGCGCAGACATTTTGCTGCTGAACATGTTTGATGTGCAGCATCCGGTCATCAACGCCTTGCCGAAGGTTCCCGAGGCAGAGACCGTGCGGGAGCTCAAGCGTCTGACAGGCCGTGTCATTGGCATCAATCTGGAGCCATGCGACCCCGAAGCAGCAAAAAGCAACGATGGTACGCTATGGAAGATGAGCAGCGGCCGCTTGGCTACGGTAGAAAACGCGCGCCGCGCCGCCGATATGGGCGTTGACCTGATTGTACTTACCGGCAACCCCGGCAACGGCGTCAGCAACGAATTGATCGTAGCATCGCTGAAGGAAATCTCTGCCGCTGTCGGTGACCGCGTTATGCTGGCTGCCGGAAAGATGCATGCCTCCGGCGTAGCAGGGGAGGGCGGGGAGAAAATCATGACCCCCGCCGATGCCGAGGCCTTCATTGCAGCGGGCGCGGATATCATTCTGCTGCCTGCACCGGGCACTGTACCGGGCATCACACAGGACTATGCACACCGCCTGATTGAGGCGGTACACGCACACGGTAAACTGGCGCTGACAGCCATCGGAACCTCTCAGGAGGGTGCCGACGCCGCCACGATTCGTCAGATTGCGCTGATGTGCAAGATGGCCGGTGCAGATATCCACCACATCGGCGACACCGGCGTGCCCGGCATGGCACTGCCGCAGAACATCATGGCGTATTCGATTGCAATTCGCGGCGAGCGACATACTTACCACAAGATGGCGCAATCAATCAACCGCTGAAAAAACTGCTTATACAAAAGCCCTTCGCAGAAGATCGGTTCTGCGAAGGGCTTTTTCGTTACTGTAGATTTTTATAGTAGTCAGATTGGCCGTCATACCGTGTTTTTTCCTGTAGCTTGTCGATCATATTCAACCTGATCTTTATCATAGCAATGGCCGCTTCGTTCTTCTCGGCGTTCCAGTCCTGCTTGAGCAGCAACAGCCCGCGGTAATAGTCCTCGGTGCGTTTCATGCACTCACGCAGCAGATCAATTTCATCCGGCGTCAGAGAAAGACTGATTTTTTTGGATGCAGCACCTTATTCGTAAGCTGCAAAAAAGGCCGTTTTAAGTGTGGCATAACCGCATAATCAACCTGCAGCCTTGTAAAACGCCGTAGCGCCCTCCCTATATTTCGCTAAACCCTGATTTAGCGAAATTATAGAAACAGAGAAAAACACCCTCCCTTTTGCTCGTTTTTCTGTTGCCGCCTCCGCCTTGGCTATTTGTATGAATATTCACGCGCTTGCGTTTTCTTTACGCACTGTAATATGCGCGATGGTTTGCATTTCTTATAAGTTTGTGAAATTGACGCCCGCCGCCCATCTGTGCTACAATAAAAAACGGAATCAGCATTTCTGCATGATTCCGCACTCTTATTTTGTGTTTTGAGGTTCGATCGTGAGCAGTTATATTGATGTGGCCCATCCGGAGCGTCACGCGCCGTATCTGGACATTCCCGATGATGTAATTGAATATCTTCACTATCTGGATTTTGTAAAGCTGCGCTCCCCGCGCACTGTCAACGGATACTATCTTGACCTGCGCGGCTTTTTCCGCTTTATGATGCAGCGCTGGCAGCGCGTGGCCGATACCACGCCGCCCGATGAAATCAAGCTGACCGGCATCACCACCGCCGATATTGCGCAGATTACCAAAAGAGACATCTTTGACTATCTGGATCACGCCCGCAACGCGGACAACGGCCCCAAGGCCCGCGCCCGCAAGCTGAGCGCGCTGAAGGGCTTTTTCCACTATATGTGTACGCAGGTCAACAAGCTGACGGCCAACCCCACGGAAAACATCAGCCTCGGCACCCCTCAAAAGGCGCTGCCCAAATACCTGACCGAAACCGAGGCCGTCACCTTGCTAAGCCATATAAAAAGCGATTTTTATACGCGGGATTATTGCATTATAACGCTATTTTTGAATTGCGGCATGCGGTTGGCCGAGCTGGTCACGATCAACATGGGTGATTTCCGCGATGACACCATCCGCATCACCGGCAAGGGCAACAAGGAGAGGCTCGTCTATCTGAACGATGCCTGCTTGGATGCCCTGCAGCGCTACCGGAAAGATCGCGCTTCCCTGCCGAATCTTGTGGACAAGGATGCATTGTTTATCTCCAATCGCACCGGCAAGCGGCTTTCAGCGCGCCGGGTCGAGCAAATCGTAGCCCGCTGCCTGCAAAGTGCCGGTTTGAGCGGACGCGGATTTTCTCCGCATAAGCTGCGCCATACCGCCGCCACGCTTATGTATCAGGGCGGCGTTGATATGCTGGCGCTGAAAGAAATTTTAGGGCATGAAAATGTCTCTACAACGCAGATCTACACCCACATCAACCGTGAACAGCTGAAAAAAGCCGTTGCCGCCTCCCCGCTGGCCAGTCAGAAATATGTGGAGGAAAAGCCCTTATCGCCCGCTGCCGACAGCGAGGACGAGGACACCCCCGACAGCACTGACAGCCGCTGACAAAGCCATTGCAGCTGCAAAGCGGCTCAAAAGCCGCCGCACGGTCCCCGGCGTTTCCCTTGTGGCGCGCCCCCGCGCTGCACAGAACAGCTGTTCCGCCAACTGCGCCGACCACCCGGCCAGCCACAGACACAACAGCAGCGTGGCAACATCCGATACAGCCGTATCGCGGCGGTAGCGCAGCAGTCCTGCCGCGCCGTCAGCCGCTGCCACGGAGGCCGCACAGAAGCCGAGAAATCCCCCGCGCGCCGCAAAAAACAGCACCAGCAAGCCAACGCCCCAGATGCAGAACCCGCACAAAAGCACTGCGCAAAGCTGCAGTGCCCCCACCGCAAACCGCGCCCCGAAAGCCGCCGCAAAAGCTGTGCTTTCGGGGCTTTCTGTGTACCAGACTGCCAGCTGTTGGCCCAGTGCCGTGGCGCCGTCCCGGCCCAGCCATATGCCCGGCAGATACCCGGCCAGAAACGCTGCGCCAAGCCAGACAACGCAGTCCGGCCGCCGCGCCGACATGGTTTTACGCTTCGGCTCCTTGGTTCGCAGCTGCGGCAGCGCGGGCAGACGCAGTGCCGTCCGAGCCGCCCTCATCAGCGGTTTGTCCGCAGGGCCGTCACTGCACTGCCCAGCAGACCTCCCAGCAGCAGAGCTATCGGCAGCATCACATTACTGCCCTGCCAGTTTACCTCTCCGCCCGCGAGCAGTGATGCCCCCAGCAGACAAACCGTGTAAAATACACCACAGCCCAGCCCGCACAAAAGCAGCTTTTCCCTGCACTGATGCGCCAGAACTGCCGCGGATACCGCTGCCCCTGCTGCGGCTGCCATACAGGCCATCGGCCGCACAAGGCCCAGCGGCAGCGCCGTATGCGTCAGCAAAAATGCACATGCCGCCAACAGCAGCATACAGCTTCCCACACCGCAGCCAAAGGCCGCCAACAGCACGGCAGCCGTTGTTTTCCGGCGTGCCGCCCTGGGCGGCTTGCGCAGATTTTTTCCAGCCATAAAAACGCCCCCTTGCACAGTCAACACTATGCAAGGGGGCGTGTGTATTATGCCTGCTTACTTCTTGACAGGGGCAGACTTGCTGTCCTTGCCGGTGTCCAGCTTCTCTACAGAAGAAATTGCGGAACGGCGGAAGCGGATCTTGGTGCGGTCGCTGCCGGTCTCGATAACGAGGGTGTCGTCCTTGTCGGCGATGGCGCAGACGATGCCAACGATACCGCCGATGGTGGTGACCTTGTCGCCGATCTCAATGGAGTTGCGCATGGCAGCATCCTTCTTGTCCTGACGCTTCTGCGGCAGGTAAATCAGAACGATCATAAAGACGATAATCAGAACCATCGGCAGGAAGCTGATCAGCATCTCTGCGGTAGTGGCCGTGCCGGCAGCGGCATTCAAAAACTGGATCATAGCAAGTATACTCCTTAAAAATAACGATTTCTTCTATTATATCGAATCAGTGTGCATTGTGCAAGCGTTTTGTCAAAAAATCAGATGCGGGTGTCAAGTTTATGCACATAGGTGTCGTGGAACTGCTGGAAAGTGCCGTTGTCCAGCGCCTCGCGGATGCGCTCCATCAGGTGATTGTAGAAATACAGGTTGTGCATAACTGCCAGACGCATACCCAGCAGTTCGTCAGCCTTTTGCAGATGGCGGATGTAGGCGCGTGAGAAATTGCGGCAGACCGGGCAGTCGCAGTGCGGGTCAATAGGCGATTCATCGCGCTCATACTTCAGATTTTTGATATTGATGACGCCGTCCCAAGTAAACAGATGGCCGTGGCGGGCGTTGCGGCTGGGCATAACACAGTCAAACAGATCCACACCGCGGTATACGCCCTCGATGATATTGCCGGGCGTACCGACGCCCATCAGGTAGCGGATCTTGTCCTTGGGGGCAAACGGCTCCACCGCAGAAATGATATCATACATTACCTCCGCAGGCTCACCCACAGCCAGACCACCGATGGCATAGCCGTCCATATCGTACTCCGCAATCTGCTTCATATGCTCTACACGCAGATCCGCGAAGGTGCAGCCCTGATTGATGCCGAACAACAACTGATCCGGGTTGACTGCCTTTTCCTCATGCTTCAGACGGTTCATCTCTGCCTTGCAGCGCAGCAGCCAGCGTGCCGTGCGGGCACAGCTGTTTTTGGCATATTCATAGGTTGCCGGGTTTTCCACACACTCATCAAAGGCCATTGCAATGGTCGAGCCAAGGTTTGCCTGAATCTGCATGCTCTGCTCCGGGCCCATAAAGATTCGGTGCCCATCCAGATGAGAGTTGAAGGTCACGCCTTCCTCGGTGATCTGGCGCAGCTTGGCCAGACTGAACACCTGAAACCCGCCGCTGTCCGTCAGGATGGGGCCGTCCCATTTTGTGAATTTGTGCAGGCCGCCCATATCGGCCACCAGCTTATCACCCGGACGCAGATGCAGATGATAGGTGTTGCACAGCATGACCTGTGCGCGGATATCCTTGAGATCCAGCGCCGACAGACCGCCCTTGATGGCAGCGGCCGTGGCAACATTCTGGAACGCGGGGGTCTGTACCGTACCGTGGACCGTGGTAAACTCACCGCGGCGGGCGGCACCTTCCTGTTTGATAAGGCGGTAAGGCATAGATACTATCTCCATTTTATATATTGTCCGAAAAAAGCGGCGCAGGGGGCTTTTCCCCGCACCGCCCAATAAGCTATTATAAAAGATTTTTATCGTTTCGTCAATGTTTTTTATCGAATAAACATAGCATCGCCAAAACTGAAAAATCTATATCGTTCCTCAACCGCGACCTTGTAGGCAGCCATCGTCTTATCATAGCCGTAGAAGGCGGCAATCAGCATGATAAGGGTGCTTTCCGGCAGATGGAAGTTTGTGATCAGGCCGTCAATGGCGTGCAGTTCGATGCCGGGATAAATGAAGATGCTGGTGTTGCCGCTGCAGGGCACGATCTTGCCGTAGCGATCCCAGACGGATTCCAGCGTGCGGCAGCTGGTTGTGCCGACAGCAATTACGCGATGGCCTGCCGCACGGGTCTCATTGATAAGCTTCGCAGTCTCCTCGCTGACAGAGTACCACTCGCTGTGCATCTGATGGTCCTCAATGTCCTCCTCGTTCACAGGGCGGAAGGTGCCAAGCCCGACATGCAGCGTAACCTCGGCAATGTTCACCCCGCGGGAGCGGATGGTATCCATCAGTTGCGGGGTAAAATGCAGACCGGCCGTCGGCGCGGCGGCACTGCCAAGCTCCTTGGCATAGACGGTCTGATACTGGCTTTGATCCTCAAGCTGCTTCGTGATATAGGGCGGCAGCGGCATTTTGCCGAACTCGTCCAACTTCTCATACAAAGTCTCTGTATCATAGGTGAAGGTCACATGCTTGTTTCCGTCCGGCAGCGTCTCGTCCACCACAGCAGTCAGGCTGCCGTCACCGAATTCCACCTTTGTGCCGGGCTGCATCCGCTTGCCGGGGCGCGCCAGACACTCCCATGTATCGCCCTTGACCTGACGCAGCAGCAGAAGCTCACAAACTGCCCCTGTGGGGACCTTGGTGCCCATCAGCCGGGCGGGCAGAACCTTGGAGTTGTTGACCACCAGAAGATCGCCTTTTTCCAGATAGTGGGGCAGTTCATGGAATACCGAGTGCAGGATCTTATCGTTCTTGCGGTCCAGCACCATCAGGCGGGCAGCGTCCCGCGGGTCAGCGGGTTCCTGTGCGATCAATTCTTTAGGCAGGTCATACCAGAAATCTTTTTTCAGCATGATTTTTCATCCTTTTTCACTTTAAAGCGATATTATCTTGACATTCTTTCCGGAGCATACTATAATGAATCCAAACACAGAGGCGCGAAGTGCATCAGTACCGGTTTCTTTATTCCCTGCCAAGGGCGGAAACGGGAAAGGGTCCTTCGCCGAAGGGGATGCGCGGCACGCATCTTCCTGGGTCCGCAGCCGAACAGGTGCGGGACTGTCACGCCGCAAAACGGTGTGTTGCGCTGTGTTATATGCAATATGATATTATATTGCATTTTGTGCCGGTTTTCAAGCCGGTTTTTTTATTATCTGTGCAAAATTCCGTTTAGGCTGCATAGATATTGGGAAGGGTTTGTGAAAGGAAGGTTTTAGTAAGGATGAAACAGTACAATGTTGGTGTCATCGGTGCAACCGGTATGGTCGGTCAGCGCTTTATCACGCTGCTGGAAAATCACCCTTGGTTCAATCTGGTTGCCCTTGCAGCCAGCGCACGCAGCGCAGGCAAAACCTACGAGGAGGCTGTCGGCAGCCGCTGGCTCATGACGACCCCCATGCCCGAGAGCGTCAAAAAGATGGTCGTGCTGGATGCCGCCAACATTGAGGAGGTCGCGTCCAAGGTCGATTTCGTTTTCTGCGCCGTCAACATGAAGAAGGAGGAGATCAAGGCACTGGAGGAGGCCTACGCCAAGGCCGAGTGCCCCGTTGTCTCCAACAACAGCGCACACCGCTTTACTCCCGATGTGCCGATGGTCGTGCCTGAGATCAATGCCGACCATATCGAGATCATCCCCGCACAGCGCAAGCGTCTGGGCACCAAGCGCGGCTTTGTGGCCGTCAAGTCCAACTGCAGCCTGCAGAGCTATGTGCCTGCCCTGCATCCCCTGCGCAAATACGGCATCTCGGATGTGCTGGTCTGCACCTATCAGGCTATCTCCGGTGCCGGCAAAACCTTTGAGACCTTCCCTGATATTCTGGACAATGTCATCCCCTATATCGGCGGCGAGGAGGAAAAGAGCGAGCAGGAGCCGCTGAAGCTGTGGGGTCATATCGAGGGCGACAAGATTGTGTCCGCAGATGCTCCCCGCTTCACGGCGCAGTGCCTGCGCGTTCCCGTTTCCGACGGCCACATGGGCGCCGTCTTTGTACGCTTTGAAAATAAGCCGACCAAGGAAGAGGTTCTGCAGGCCTGGAAGGAATTCCACGGTCCCGCACAGGATCTGAATCTGCCCAGCGCCCCCAAGCAGTTCCTGCACTACTTTGAGGAAAACGATCGCCCGCAGCCGAAGCTTGACCGTATGCTGGAGAACGGCATGGCTGTCAGCATCGGACGCCTGCGCGAGGATAACCAGTACGATTACAAATTTGTCTGCCTGTCTCACAACACACTGCGCGGCGCGGCAGGCGGCGCTGTTCTGCTGGCTGAGCTGCTGGCCGCCAAGGGCTATTTTGACTGATTCGATACAAGGCAACGCTTTGGTGTAAGGAGAGTTTGTATGAAGAAACCCGTTTTTACAGGAGCCGCTGTGGCTATCATTACCCCGATGCACGCGGACGGCAGCGTCAACTATGACGAGCTGGGCCGCATTATCGAGGATCAGATTGCCCACAGCACCGATGCCATTGTCATCTGCGGCACTACCGGTGAGTCCCCGACGATGACCGACGAGGAGCACACCGAGTGCATCCGCTATACCGTCAAAAAAGTGGCCGGGCGCGTTCCCGTAGTGGCGGGCACCGGCTCCAACGATACAAAGTATGCGATCTGGCTGTCCCAGCAGGCCGAGGCCGACGGTGCCGATGCCCTGCTGTTGGTCACCCCCTACTACAACAAGGCCAGTCAGGCGGGCTTGCTTGCCCACTACACGGCCATTGCGGATGCTGTGCATCTGCCCTGCATCCTCTACAATGTGCCCAGCCGCACCGGCTGCAACCTGACCCCGGCCACGCTGGCGGAGCTTGCCAAGCACCCCAACATCAACGCCGTCAAGGAGGCCAGCGGCAACATCAGTCAGGTGGCGGAGATCGCCGCTCTCTGCGGTGATGAACTGAATCTCTACTCCGGCAATGACGATCAGATCGTCCCGATACTGGCGCTGGGCGGCAAGGGGGTTATCAGCGTGCTGTCCAATGTAGCACCGCAGTATACCCACGACATCTGCGCCAAGTGGTTTGCCGGTGATTTTGACGACAGCCTTGCGATGCAGCTGAAGGTGCTGCCCCTCATCAAGGCCCTGTTCGCCGATGTGAACCCCATCCCGGTCAAATGGGCCATGAACCGTCTGGGATGGCAGGCCGGCGAATGCCGTCTGCCGCTTGTGGCCCCCTGCGCAGCCGTACAGGCACAGCTGGAAAAGGCTCTGCAGGATTTCGGCCTGCTGAAATAATTCGCAGCCGACCCTCCGTCTGGTACGGGTCGGCTTTTTGTGTTTTTGTGAAAGGAATGGCAACAATGACGGATATCATCATTCAGGGCATCTGCGGCCGCATGGGACGCGCCCTGCTGGAGAAAATCGGTGCGCGGGACGATTGCCGTGTCGTCGCCGGTGTGGACCGCGAGCCGGGGCATCTGGGCGAAATTCCCATCTTCTCCGACTTTGATGCGCTGCCCTGCCGCGGCGTTATCATCGACTTTTCCTCTCCCGCCGGGGCTGTGGCTGCGGCACAGTATGGCGCAGCCAACGGTCTGCCCTGCGTGATCTGTTCCACCGGTCTTTCCAAGGCGGACGAGGCCGTGCTGGAGGCCGCCAGCGCCAAAACGCCGATCTTCCGCAGCGCTAACATGTCGGTGGGCGTCAATGTACTGATCGAGCTGGCGCGTCAGGCCACAAAGCTTCTGGGCGGCGAGTTCGACATTGAGATCATTGAAAAGCACCATCATAACAAGCTGGATGCCCCCAGCGGCACCGCACTGATGATCGCCGATGCCATCAACGCCGAGGCTGACGGCCGGTATGAGTATGTCTACGACCGCACCCAGGTCCGCCAAAAGCGCGGCGCGCAGGAGTTGGGCATCAGCTCGGTGCGCGGCGGCGGCATTGTGGGCGAGCATGATGTCCTTTTCTGCGGCCCTGACGAGGTCGTCACGCTGAGCCACAGCGCAGGCAGCCGCGGTGTCTTTGCTGACGGTGCCGTGCAGGCCGCGCTCTACATTGCAGCTCTTGCACCGGGCTACTATACCATGACCGATCTGCTGCGGGGTAAGCTGTTATGCGAATGAAGGGAAACGACATTGCCGCCTGTCTGGTGATTGCGCTGGGTGTGGGCGGTGTGCTGGCCGGCTCTCTGCTGGGTGTCGGCAATCAGGAGCAGGCCCGGCCCGCTGCGGAGCCGCAGCCGGTGGCGGCTGTTGAGCCCGCTGCCACGCCGGAGCCTACCCCCGAGCCGCAGCCTGTTGTGGAGACCGTGCGCTTTTCCGCCACGGGGGATGACCTGATCCATGACGGCATCTTCCTGCAGGCCAAGCAGCGCGGCGGTGACCACTATGACTTTTCCTTTGCCTATGAGAACATGCGGGACTTCTACACCCAGTTCGATGTAAACTGGCTCAATCAGGAAACGCTGGTCAATGATGCTTTCGCTCCCAGCGGCTACCCGATGTTCTCCACCCCCGGGGAAATCACCGATACGCTGTACAGCCTTGGCTTCCGGGTGTTCAGCCTGTCCAACAACCACAGCTATGACAAGGGCGCTGCAGGCATTGATGCCTCGCGTGAGCATTGGGCCGCCATGCCGGAGGATGTTGTCTCGATGGGCTTTTATAATCTTGACACCTATGACGATTATGTCTATCAGACCGTCAACGGCATCACCTTCGGCTACCTGTCCTATACGGAGCATACCAACGGCCTGCCAACCCCTTCCGGGGCCACCTACGGCGTGGTTTATCTCGATGACCGCGATACCATTGCCCGGCAGATCGCCGCCATGCGCCCCAACTGTGATGTTCTGGTGGTCAGCGCGCACTGGGGCACCGAGGGCACCCATGTGGTCAACGACTTTCAGAAGGATACTGCCCAATGGCTGGCAGATCAGGGCGTTGACCTGATCATCGGCACCCACCCCCATGTGACCCAAAACGCCGCATGGCTGACGGGTGCCAACGGCAATACTGCCCTTGTCGTATACAGTCTGGGCAACTTCATCAATGCACAGTCCTCGTCTGATAATGTCATCGGCGCGATTTTGGACATGACCTTTGAGAAAACCACCCAGCCCGACGGCAGCAGCACCGTTGCCATGCTTGACCCCAAGCTGCACTGTGTTATAAGCCAATATGAGGCCGGATATAAGAATATCCGTGTCTACCCCTACAGCATGTACACCGATGAGCTGGGGGCCGCCCACGGCGAGTTTACCCTCTCCCGCGAATACATTGAAAGCGTGCTCCGCAATTCTATCGATGAGCAGTTTATTACATTCGATTGAAAGAAAGGATGACTGTTTATGTACGGCGTCAGCAAGATCACCAGTGAGCAGAACATCATGCTCACCACCTTTCCGGGTGCCCAGTACAGCGCCCAGAGTCTGGCCGAGCATCTGGATGTCTTTGCAAAGGCAGGTATCGTGGTGGATATGATCTGCCAGAGCGCGCCCCGCGGCTCTGCGGTGGATTTCAGCTTCACGACCAGCTATGACAACTTTGCCGCTGTTATGCGGGCACTGCCTGCTGCGGCCAAGGCCAATCCCCCGCTGGTCTCCGGCGGCTACAGCAAGATCAACCTCTTTGGCGAGGATATGGTCACCAGCTGCGGTGTCGGTGCCCGTGCGCTGGCCGCTCTGGCCGGGGCAAGCATCGAGATCGTGCTAATCACGACCAGCGACCTCGACATTTCGCTGTTGATCCGCCAGCAGGACGAGGACGCCGCCCTCGAAGCCCTGCACAAGGCGTTTGCAGTCTGACGGCAATCAAAAAACAGGTGCAGCCCCATTTTAAGGGCTGCACCTGCTTTTTATTTGTTATTGCGGAAGCATGCCGCTGCCAAAAACGGCAGGAATACAACCCCATACATGATGGCGCTGATTGCCACATCGGTCCAGCTGATGATCTGATTTGAAATATCCGCCGTACCGGTCCAGACCAAGACCATGCTGTTGTTGAGGTAGTGCAGCACCACGGGGAGCCAGATATTTTTGCCGCACTTCTCATACGCAAAGGTGAAAAAGACACCGAGCGTCACGCAGACAACAAGCTGTGCGGCAATGCTCTGCAGTGAGGTGTCGGGGCTGTAAAAGAAAAGATTCAGCGGCAGATGCCACAGCCCCCACAGCACGCCTACCGCCAGTGCGCCGCGCCGTGCGCCGAAGCGGCCTTGCAGGGCTGGCGTCAGGTAATAGCGCCAGCCGTATTCCTCGCCAAAAAACGGCAGAAAGCTCAGAAAGAAGTTCGGCACAAGAACTACTGCCATAACCCACGGTGCAGATGTGCGCCAGTAGGCCAGATATTCAGCCCAGCTGTCGCCGCCCTGCATCGCCATCGAAAGAAAGACCATTCCGGTTTTGACCGCAAGGAAATAGACGCAGATGCCAAGAGCCGTCAGCAGCTTGCCGTGCAGGCGCAGGCCGCAGGCCTCGCGCTTTGTTTTTTTCTCGGTCAGCAGCAAAATCCAGCCCAGCACCGATGCGATAACAATAACAATGTTGGCGATATATAACCACTCCCCCTGCGGCGCAGCGGCGGAAAGCACACTCATGATCAGCATAATAGCTGTAACCAGCAGGTGCAATATGTAAAACCGCTTGGGCGTATCCGGCCGCCGCGCCAGCAGGAAGGCCAGCATGACACCCGCCGCCGGGTAAAACATCTGGGCGTTGGCAAAAATCGAGGTATCCCGCCCGTTTTGCAGGCAGATGTATAAGAGCGGCATCATCAGAAACGGCACCGCATAGGCACAAATGGCAAAGACGGTCAGCTCGCGTTTATTCGTTTTCATCGTCGTCCTCCTTGGGGTTTTCCAGTTCTGCGTGGCGCTTTTTGTAAGCCTGCATGATGAGCTGCAGCAATGCAAAGCACAGCACCCAGGTACAGACCCCCATGATGACCGCCTGCAGCACCGCAACGCCCATGCCAAACTCTGCAAATTTGATAAGCCCCCACACAAACACGGCAACACCGCCCGCAACGGACACAACGGCATTGGTTTTCGTGTTCGGCTTGAAGCGGCGGTCCCAGATACCGGCACGCAGATCACTTATGACCGAATAGGCACTCCCCAGCATAAAGATAAACCATTCTGCCGCCATCTCCCGCAGGGTAAAGCCCAGCAAACTTTCGATGATCAGCGCCGCCAGCAGCAGCACCCACAGCGCCCAGAAGCCGCGGGACTCAATTTTTAAAAGGGTCTGCTTTTGCATTTCATCAAGATTGTCGCGCTTAAAAAATTCTTTTATGTTCATCGCTCATTCCTCCCAGAACAGCTCGTCCAATGTCTTGCCCAGCACCTTGCAGATGCTGCGGCAGAGGTTGATCGTAGGGTTATACTCCCCTTTTTCAATGGCGTTGATGGTCTGGCGGGACACGCCTACCGCCGCCGCCAGATCCGCCTGCGTCATATCGCGCACGGCGCGGGCGGCTTTCAGCTTCAAGTTTTTTGCCATGTCGCTTATCCTTTCTTCTTACGGTGACTATACTATATCATACGCCTTACATTATGTCAAGTATATATTACTTTATGAATGATATTTTATGCTTACAAAAGCAGCACTTGCGGCCCGGCGCGCGCTGTGCTATGATAATTTTATATACTATGATAAAGGAAGTTTGGCTATGAAGTACAGCTTTCCCGCTTTTGAAAATGGTTTTATCCGCGCCGCCGCAGCCAGCCCCGCCCTGCGCGTGGCCGACTGTGTGTATAATGCCGAGCAGATCATCGGCGTCATGCGCGAATATGCCGAAAAGAACGTTCAGCTGCTCTGCCTGCCGGAGTTTGCCCTGACAGGCTACACCTGCAGCGATCTGTTTTTGCAGGACACCCTGCTGCGCGGGGCGGAGGACGGCCTCGCTGCCATCTTAAAGGCCAGTCAGGGCCTCAACCTTGTGGTTCTGGTCGGTCTGCCGGTGCGCTGCAACGGCAAGCTGTACAACTGCGCCGCCGTTGTGTGCAACGGTGAGCTGCTGGGCCTAGTGCCAAAGCTGCATCTGCCCAACTACGGTGAGTTCTATGAAAAACGCCACTTCATCCCCGGTATGCGTGCGCCGGAGTGCATCACGCTGGCCGGGCAGGAAACGCTGATCGGCACCAACTTGCTGTTTGCCTGCAAGCAGATGCCTGCCTTTGTGCTGGCCGCCGAGGTCTGTGAGGATCTGTGGGCGCCTGTCCCGCCAAGCTGCGCCCACGCGCTGGCCGGGGCCACGGTGGTGGCAAACCTCTCCGCCAGTGACGAGACCGTCGGCAAATCTGCCTACCGCCGGGCGCTCGTCTGCGGGCAGAGTGCGCGGCTGCTCTGCGCCTATCTCTACGCCGATGCCGGCCATGGGGAAAGCACCACCGACATGACCTTTGCCGGGCACAATCTGATTGCCGAAAACGGCAGCCTGCTGGCCGATACCGCCCCCTTTGCAGGTGAGGCTGCCGTGACCGAGCTGGATCTTGGCCGCATGGTGCAGGAGCGTCAGCGCAACACGACCTTTATGCCGGAAACAACCGGCTATACCACGGTAGAATTTGATCTGCCGCCGATCAGCCTTGCCCTGACACGCCCTGTCTCCTGCACACCCTTTGTGCCGCAGGACGCTGCCACCCGCGCTGAGCGCTGTGAGTTGATCCTGCGCATTCAGGCCGAGGGTCTTGCCAAGCGGATGGAGCACACCCACGCCAAATGCGGGGTAATCGGCATCTCCGGCGGGCTGGACAGCTGTCTGGCCCTGCTGGTAGCTGTGCGCGCCTGCAAGGTTCTGGGCCGCGATGCCAAAGACATTGTAGCACTGACGATGCCTTGCTTCGGCACCACAAAGCGCACCCGCTCCAACGCCGAGATTTTGTGTGAGGCGCTGGGCGTGACCTTCGGCGAGATCAATATCACGCAGACCGTCAAAAGTCACTTTGCAGACATCGGTCAGCCTGCCGACAAATACGATGTCACCTTTGAAAACTGTCAGGCCCGCGTGCGCACACTGGAGCTGATGGACTACGCCAACAAGAATGGCGGCTTTGTCATCGGCACCGGCGATCTGAGCGAGCTTGCACTGGGCTGGGCCACCTACAACGGCGACCACATGAGCATGTACGGCGTCAATGCCGGTGTGCCCAAGACGCTTGTGCGGCATATCGTGCAGTATGTAGCGGACACCTGCGGCAGCGACACGCTGCGCGGGGTGCTGCTTGACATTCTGGACACCCCAGTCAGCCCCGAGCTGCTGCCCACCGCTGAGGACGGCACCATTGCCCAGCAGACGGAAAAGCTGGTCGGCCCGTATGAGCTGCACGACTTCTATCTCTACTATGTGCTGCGCTTTGGCTTCAGCCCGGCAAAGATCTATCATCTTGCCCGTACTGCCTTTGATGGCAAGTATGAGCCGGAGATTCTGCTTGCCTGGTTAAAGAATTTCTACCGCCGCTTCTTTGCCCAACAGTTCAAGCGCAGCTGCCTGCCCGATGGGCCCAAGGTCGGCTCGGTCACACTGTCCCCCCGCGGTGACTGGCGTATGCCCAGCGACGCCTGCAACACCCTGTGGATGGCCGAGCTGGAAAAACTCGAGGTTTGATCTGCCCGCAATAAAAAATATCCCGGAGTCTGGCTCCGGGATATTTTTATAGATTATTGATTTCTGCGCATAGTGCATCATAGGTGTACAGCGTGTTCAGCACCTGCAGCAGCTCCTTTTTGCTCAGCCGCGGCGGAAGGCCCAGCCGATGCAGCAGCGCACGGCGGTTCTCCGCACTGTTGGCTGTTCCGGAGATACCCCAGTCATACAGGTCAGTGTAGGTGATGGCGCGGCTTTTTGCGGCATCTGCGCGGGGCACAGCGCTCTCCAGCGCCGTTGTCAGTCCCTGCAGGATCAACGCATCGGGTACGCCTTCAACGCCCAGCAGGCCCTCTTTGCCGGGCTCTGCCTTGCGCGCCTCCTTGCCCGGCAGCGCCGGCACATAGGCCTGCAGGACATGTTCTGCCCCTACCAGACCTGTCACATAGTGGCGTATCTTAAAGCCTGCCGCATCGGAATCCGTCAAAATGATGAGGCCCTGCACAGCGGCTATGCGCTTGAGCAGCTTTTGCAGCGCAGCGTCCCGGAATACACGGAATCCGTCCGTTGTCAGGATCGTGCCGTCCACGATATTGGCCAGCCGGGCGGCATCGTATTTTCCCTCCACCAGCAGGGCCTGCTCTACTTTTATCATGCTTTCCTCCCGGCCAGCGCCAGCTCGCACAGCGCCTTCTGCATCAGCAGGTCGGCGTCCAGCCTGCTGCTTTTCAGATCGGTGTCCAGCTGCTGCAGGATGCGCAGGCAGCTTTCCAGCTGGTTACGGTTGAACCGCGCTGCCGTTTTTTCCGTCGAATTGAGGCGGTAGCTCCAGTTTCCCTTATAGCCGAAATCCTTGGCTACATCCCCCAGACTGCGGCGGCTGCGGCGGCCCAGCAGCACGCGGTAGAGATCCAGATAATTGCTGATCAGCGCGCCCGTGATCATGATCGGGTCATTCTGCAGCGCCAGCAGCGTCTTGAGCTTTTGCTGTGCCTTATCGGTCTGGCCGCCGGTAAGCAGCTTTACCATGTCAAAGGTATCCGCATCCAGCGTCACGGTGCCCAGCTGACCGACCATCTGCTGTGTGATCGTGCTGTAGCCGGACAGAGCCGCCAGCTTTTCAATCTCGTTTTTCAAAAGGAACTGATCCTCACCGCAGCGCACCAGCAGGGCGGTCTCCGCCCCCGGTGCAAAGGCAGCACCGGCCTGCTTTGCCCAATCGCGGGCCATAGCCTGCAGTGCCGCCCCTGTGGGGCGGTTGATCTGCACGCAATACCCCAGCTTTTCGCAGCAGCTGATGAGCTTTTGCTCCCGCTTGCCGGGGCGCAGCTTGCCGTACACCTCCTCCACGAGTCCTGTCATGACGAAGATCGCGTTTTCCGTGTCCGCCAAGGTATCACAGAGCTCCTGCAGGTCCTTGTCGGAGTAGGTTGATGGGCGTATCAGCGGCATAAGCACCAGCCGCTTGCCGCCAAAGAAGGAGATCGTACCCGCTGCCAGCACGATTTCCTCCACCGAGGGGGTCGGGCCGTCCAGCACGGTCGTCTCCGGGTCATCGCGGTTCAGGTATGCAAGGGCCTTCTGTGCAGCGGCGTGGACAAGGGCCTCATCCGATGCATAAAAATAGTACAGTGCGCAGCCGGACTGCAGGCGTTTTTCAAGTTCTTTTTCACTGTATAGCAATCGTCTGTGCCTCCTCCCAGATCATGCTGCGGCCGGGGCGCAGTGTCAGGCCCGGTGCCTCATCGCCATAGCGCAGCTCGCAGCTTTCGATTTCATCCAGCCATTTTGGATGGCGTACCGCAGTCAGGATCGTGTCTGCCTGCACGGCATCGGACAGCGCGCCCGGCGCACAGAGTACATCCACACGGATCGGTTCGGCCAACTGTATGCTGCCTGCCCCCACCGCAATATGGCGGTCGCCGATGCCCAGCACCGCCAGACTCGCGCTTTTATTATGATACAGGTCGAGCGTCAATCCGTCAAGCACCGTGCGGGTATCAAATCCCGGCTGGGCCTGCATCGTCACGACCTCCGCCGCCGTAAAGTCCAGTGCCGTAGGTCTGGTGCGCAGATCCACCAGCAGGGCAGGCTCTTGTCTGCTGCGCCCGGCAAGATACCGCTCAACGGCGCTCAGGTTGCTTTCGCCGCCACGAAAAAGCACCACTGCCTGCCCGTTCTGCACACAGACCACGCAGGGATTGTTGGACGCGCCGACAAGATTTATCTCCACCACATCCCGCTGCATCCATACACCCATGGCAACGGCAGCTGCTGTGCAGATCAGCGCAGCAATCGGATACACCCGCAGCCCTTTGCCGTGCCAGTAGTATAGAGCCAGTGCGCCCAGCACCGCCAGCACAAACAGCGTGTACCGCTGCGGTAAATAGACAGACGCAAACGGCAGTGCCGCACAGCGCTCAACGATTTTGAGCATTGCCTTAAGCCAAAGGCTGAGTGCCAGCCCCGTAAGGTTTACAAGCGGCAGTAAAAAAGGCACAGCACTGAAAATCAGCAGCAGGATACCCATCTGCAGGGCGGGCTGCAGCATCCACACGACCAGCACATTGCAGACAATGCCCACAAGGCTGGTGGACATGCCGTGGGCTACCAGCACCGGCAGGGTGGCAAGGCTGGCGAGCGCTGCCACCTGCACAGGCTCCGCAAGGCGGCAAACCAAACGCAAAGCGGCCGGCTTGCCTTGCGCCGCCGCACGCTGCTCCGTCTCGGTCAGAGCCGCCGCAGCCTGCACGCCCAGCACGGCACAGAAGGACAACTGAAAGCCTATATCGCAGGGTGCGTAGGCATTCTGCAGCCCCATCAGGACTGCGGCAAAGCCAGTGGATGTCAGCAGATCGACAGGCTGCAGAAGAAACTCCCCCGCCAGCGCTGCCGCCAGCACCAGCCCCGCGCGCAGCACCGACACCGGCGCCCCGGTCAGCAGCAGATAAAACAGCGCCGCAGCACCGCGCAGCAGGATAAGCGGCTTATAGAACCGCCACCGCCGGCCGAAGCCCAGCAGCCCGCAGAGCAGCGCCAGATGCAGCCCGGACACCGCCAGCAGGTGCGACACCCCTGCGGTGCGGAACGCCTGCTGTACGGCATCCTCAAGGTGACTTTTATCGGCCAGCAGCATCGCCGCCTCCATGCCGTCCAGCTGCTTCGGCAGCCAGCGCCGCAGCACGGCGCTCCAGCGCTGCCGCAGACGAAAAAGTGCAAATCGCGGCGCCTTGCTGGCCGCAAGGCCGCGGTAGCTGCCGAGATATTCCGCCTGCAGGTAGACCCCCCTGCTGTTGCGGCTCAGGCGGTAGCGGTTATCCGGAAGACTGCTCAGCGCAAAGCTTGCCTCAAACCGCTCTCCCGCGCTTTCCCCGGGGAATGACGAGCATTGCACCCGCAGCCGGGCAGGCTTACCGTTGATCTCAGTCAGCCGCAATGTGCCGCGCAGACGGCTATCACTGTAGGAAGCCTCTGCGTCTGTCTCCACCACAGCCGTACAGGTGACTGTCTGCCCCGCCAGCGCCCGGCAGGGCTGTACAAAGATAAGCGTAAACAGCGCAAACCATGCCAGCCCGCACAGCGCCCCCAGCAGAGGAGTCCTTGCATCCCTGCGCCTTTTCCAAAATGCCAGCAATGCCAAAAATGCCGCCGCGGGCACACAGACCAGCGGCGGCAGATTGGCCGCAGCAAGCTCAGCCCCGGCAAAACCGAGACCGAACCAACCGAGCTTTCGTTTCATTGCTTAGTGCAGGAAGAGCGGCAGCGGCTCCAAGAAGAAGATGTCGGTGCGCTTGGCGGCATCGCCCTCCGCCAAAGCGGCACAGCAGCCCACAACGGTGCCGGTGCTCTTGGCCGCCAGCGTCTCCAGCGCGTGCAGAGAGCCGCCGGTGGAGATGACATCATCCACGATCAGGATGCGCTTGCCATCCATATACTCAATGTCCTTCTTGTCGATGACAAGCTTCTGCTTGCCCTCGGTGGTGATGGACTGGTCCTCAATGATGACCGGCTCACGCATATACAGCTTCGGGCCTTTGCGTGCCGGAATCCAGTATTTTCCGCTTTGCCGTGCCATTTCATAGGCCAGAGGAATGCCCTTGGCCTCGGCGGTCAGGATCACATCAAACTCCGGCGCCTTTTTCAGCAGAGCAGCGGCGCAGGCCTCAGTCAGCTCCACATCGCTGAACATGATAAAAGCCGCAATGTCCAGGTGATCATTGACCTTGCAGATGGGCAGTTCACGGGTCAGGCCCGCGATATGCAATGTATAGGTATCTGCCATGATGGTTTTACCTCTCCTTACTTTTACAAATGCGCTGCAGCTTTTGGCATCAGCCCGGAGGCCATGCAAGGCTGCGCTTGGCCAGCACATGGAAGTGCAGGTGCTTGACGCTTTGGCCGCCGTCCTCCCCCACATTGGTGACAACGCGGTAGCCACTCTCATCCACACCCAGCTTGCGGCAAAGCTGCGCAATCACGGCATAGATATGGCCCAGCAGGGCAGCATCATCCTCCGTCAGCGCCGCAGCAGACGCAATGTGGCGCTTCGGGATGACAAGGAAATGCACAGGGGCCTGCGGGTCGATGTCGTAGAAGGCCAGCAGGGTGTCATCCTCATACAATTTGTTTGAGGGGATCTCGCCTGCGGCAATCTTACAAAACAGACAATCCTCCATCCGGAATCCCTCCTTTGCATTGGATTTTATGAGAACCAAATCAATGGTTCATCTCGGTCTTGACGATCTCCGGCACAGCGTTCAGCGCCTCATCGATCTTGGAGGCATCGCGGATACCGGCCATTGCAAAGTCCGGCTTACCGCCGCCGTTGCCGCCTGCGATGGCAGCGATTTTCTTAACGAGGGCGCCGGCCTTCAGGCCGCGGGCCATGGCATTCTTGGAAACACCGACAGCCATCATCGTCTTGGCACCATCGCTGCCGATCAGAACCGTCACAGCGTTGGGGGCCTTGTCCCGGACCTTATCGACCATATCGCGCAGGGTATCGGCACCGGTACCGGTCAGATAGGCAGAGACGATGCGCACGCCGTCAACATCGGCGGCATCCTCAAACAGACCGTCGATCTTGGAGGCGGCAACCTGTGCCTTGAGGATATCCAACTGCTTGGCAGTTTCCTTCAGCTCAGCGGCCAGCGCCTCAGCGCGGGCCGGAGCATCCTTGAGGTTGTTGGCCTTCAGGGCAACCGCCGTCTTGGCCAGCGTCTCGGTGCGGTCATCCAGCAGGTCAAGCACACCGAAGGCGGTGGTAGCCTCGACACGGCGGATACCGGCGGCCACGCTGGACTCGCTCAGGATCTTGAAGCAGCCGATCTGTGCGGTGTTGGTCACATGGGTGCCGCCGCAGAACTCCGTGCTCCAGCCGCCTGCATCGACAACGCGGACGACATTGCCGTACTTCTCTCCGAACAGTGCCATTGCGCCCATCTTCTTGGCTTCCTCAATGGGCAGGTTCTTCACGGTGACAGGCAGGGCCTCGTAGATTTTCTCATTCACGCGGCGCTCGACCTCGGCCAGCTCGGCGGGAGTCACAGCGCTGAAATGGGTAAAGTCAAAGTGGGTCAGGCGGTCATCCTGATAGCTGCCGGCCTGATGGACATGCTCGCCCAGAACCTCGCGCAGAGCCTTCTGCAGCAGGTGGGTAGCCGTGTGGTTGCGGCAGATAGCGGCGCGGCGCTTCTCGTCCACAGAGGCAGTGAGTTCATCCTCAACATGGATGGTGCCGTCCAGCAGCTCGCAGGTATGGACAAAGTAGCCCTTCGGGGTCTTTTTGACCTGCGTGACCTTCAGCTTGGCATCACCGCTGACAAGGTAGCCGTGGTCTGCGACCTGACCGCCCATCTCGGCATAGAACGGGGTCTTGTCCAGCACGACAAGCACGCCCTCCTTGACCTCGCCGGCTTCATCGGTGGCAATGGCGTCCACAAGCTCCTCACCATCGGACAGTGCCAGCACTCTAGCCTTCTCGCTCAGCGTCTCATAGCCGTCAAAGCGGGTAGGCTCTGCCGTCAGCTCGCCGAACAGGTCGGCGCTCCAGCCGGAAATATCCTTTGCCAGACGCTCGGCGCGGGCGCGCTCACGCTGCTTTGTCATCTCAATATGGAAGGCTGCCTCATCGACTGCAAGACCGGCCTCCGCAGCAATCTCACGGGTCAGATCGAGGGGGAAACCGAAGGTGTCATTCAGCTTGAAGGCCTCAACACCGGACAAAACCTTCTCATGCGCCTCCTTCAGGCGGCCCATCATGCCGTTCAGAATGCTCAGACCGGCATCAATGGTACGGCCGAAACGCTGCTCCTCAGTACCGATGACCTTCTTGATATAGGACTCATGCTCGCGCAGCTCGGGGTAGCCTGCCTCGCTGGATTCGATAACCGTGTCTACCAGCTCGGTCAGGAACGGGCGGTCGATGCCCAGCATACGGCCATGGCGCGCAGCGCGGCGCAGCAGACGGCGCATAACATAGCCGCGGCCCTCGTTGGAGGGCAGGATGCCATCGGATGCCATAAAGACCGTGGCGCGGATATGGTCGGTGATAACGCGGATGGAAATGTCGTCCTTCTCGTCCTCGCCGTACTTCTTGCCTGCAATGCGCTCCACATGGTGCAGAACAGCGGCAACGGTATCGACCTCAAACAGGTTGTTGACATCCTGCATGACAACGGCCAGACGCTCCAGACCCATGCCAGTATCAATGTTGGGTCTGGCCAGCAGCTCATAGTTGCCCTTGCCGTCAGCATCGTACTGGCTGAACACAAGGTTCCAGATCTCCATGAAGCGGTCGCAGTCACAGCCGACACCACAGGTGGGCTTGCCGCAACCGTACTTCAGGCCGCGGTCAAAGTAAATCTCCGAGCAGGGGCCGCAGGGGCCGGAGCCATGCTCCCAGAAGTTATCCTCCTTGCCCAGACGGACCATGTGATCCTCGGGGATGCCGACCTGCTTCGTCCAGATGTCGTAAGCCTCGTCATCCTCCTGATACACGGAAATATACAGGCGGTCAGCGGGGATCTCCAGCTCCTTGGTCAGGAACTCCCATGCCCAGGGGATGACTTCCTTCTTGAAGTAGTCCTGAAAGCTGAAGTTGCCCAGCATCTCAAAGAAGCAGCCATGGCGGGCCGTGATGCCGACACGCTCAATATCCGGGGTACGGATGCACTTCTGGCAGGTAGTCACGCGATGGCGCGGCGGCTCCTCCTGACCAAGGAACCACTTTTTCATAGGGGCCATGCCGCTGTTGATCAGCAGCAGGCTGGGGTCATCCTTCGGCACCAGCGGGAAGCTGCCCAGGCGCAGATGATCCTTCGTCTCAAAATAGTGCAGGTACTTCTCACGCAGTTCGTTCAATCCGGTCCATTGCATAGGTATTGTTCTCCCATCCATAAAATTGCGATTGCGCCGCCACAAAAAAATACAGCCCACGCCCCACTGCAGGGACGAAGGCTGTTATGCTTCCGTGGTACCACCCAGTTTGCGATACGCACTGCGCACCGCCGCTTTGTGTCTGCGTTAACGCCGCAGGTACGCTCAGCTCTACGCCGAAAGCTCCGGGGTGGCTCTGCCGTACTCACGCTGAAAACCTTGCACCGTGCGGTTTTCTCTCTAAGAAGCGGAGAGGCGGCATTGGCCCTTTCATCGCTATTTTTCCTTTTACAGGCTTATTATATGCCGTTTTGCCCGTCTTGTCAACGGTTTTCCGTATAAAAAAGCGCAACTGCGCAAAAGCTACCTGCAGGAGGGTGTTTTTTTATGTCTGACATTTTTACAGAGATCGGGCAGGTCGTGCTGACAAGCCTGCTCTCTTTGGCCGCCATGTTCATTTTCACCCGCGCGGGCGGCAAGCGGCAGATCGCCCAGATGAGTCCGTTCGACTATCTGAACGCCGTCACGGTGGGGTCCATCGGTGCGGAGCTTGCTACGAACCTCGAGCAATGGCTGCGCCCCTTCTCCGCGCTGATCGTATACGGCGTTGTGACATGGTTCGTCCACTACAGCGCCTGCAAAAGCAACCGGATGCGCAGCTTTTGGAGCGGGCGCAGTCTGATTCTGATGGACGGCGGCACGATTTTAAAAGCCAACCTGCAGCGGTGCGCCATCGACCTGAATGAATTCCTCGGCCAAGCCCGTGTAGCCGGATACTTTGACCCCAACGAGATCGAGACCGCGATTCTGGAAACCAATGGGCAGATCAGCTTTTTGCCCAAAAGCCGCGTCCGTCCCCTGACACCGGAGGATATGCAGCTTCATCCTGCTGCCGCCAGTGCCTGGTATGACCTTATCATTGATGGGCAGCTTATGCAGGACAATCTGCGGGCAGCCGGACGCGATGAGCGATGGCTTGATGCCCGCCTTCACGCAGAAGGCATCGGACAGCGCAGCGAGGTGTTCTATGCCGCCTGTGACAAAGGCGATGGTTTCTTTGCCTGCCGCGCGATATAAGGCAATACCGCACAATTCCCGCCTGACGGCTTAAGCACCGCTCCGGCGGCTGCGGCACGGC
>OOCL01000545.1_pt1 | contig 29262 bp, 30 predicted proteins | sample 1671211 | NCBI WGS metagenome assembly OOCL01 (sample SAMN06348133, study PRJEB24527) | human gut metagenome | biome: human gut; feature: ankylosing spondylitis patient; material: feces | host: Homo sapiens | place: China | collected 2015-10 | reverse complement strand
GAGCATGAAGCTTGAAAGTGAATACGTTCTGCGGTCTGCCGCTATTTTGGCGCATTCAGCGCTTGATGATGCCAGTGCTGTAAACTCTGCGCTTCAGTATGGCGGGACGCCCGACCAGATGGCTGCCGTAAAGAAAACTGCTCAGGCGGCCAATGATGCAATCGATCATGTGCAGAACCTTCTCTATATTTTAGCTGATTTGGAGGGCATATCCTTATGAGAATCAAATCCGGCGTGTGGTATTGGCTGGCCGTGGCCAGCGGGGCCGTGGGCCTGCTGTACGGCATGGGGCTTGAGGGCAGCTTCCAGACCGGCGGCACCGTCTCGGACGGCGCGTTCATCACGGCCATGGTGCTGATCCTGCTGGCGGTATTCTTTGCCCGGCTGGGCTTTGCCGCCCATGACCGGGAGCAGCAGGAGCGCCGCAAGGTTCACCAGCAGCCCCGCAACACCGTGAAGAGCGGTAGGAAGGCGGGCTGACACCACCCATGAATAAAGGGAAGCACTTTACCCGCGTTTGTTTGGACTGCGGCAAGGTGATGGAAAATGTTGCTGGCAACCTGCGCTTTTGCGCTTCCTGCCGCAGAGAGCACCACAACCAATATTGCAGGGATTACAGGGCGCATAATGAAAAACCTGCCCGCGTCATGTGGTACACCGTCTGGGACGCAAAGACCGGCGATCTGCTGGCATCCGGCACGTCCGAGATGTGTGCCCGGCGGCTGGGCTACAAGAGCGCGAACAGCTTTGCGTCTGCCGTCAGCCATGGGCTCAGCGGCAGCCATCGAACTTACAAGTACACATTTGCGCGGGAACGTATCGACCGCAGCGAGGTGGACAGCCTGCCGCCGGTACGCACTATACGAAAAAAGCCCGCCGGTGCGCCAACACCGACGAGCTGCAAGGGATGATGAGTTTGAACGACTTCATCACCCCGATGATATCACAAAATCGGAGGTTTTACAATGAAAGGAATTTTGATCGAACCGGGCAAAGAGCCGGTAGTCACCACCCTGCCGGACACGCTGCAGGGCATCGAAGCACTGCTGCGGTGCCCCTGTGAGCAGAAAGTCCTGCCACGCACCCCGGCAGTGCTGGTGTACGGCATCATGGGCAGAGACCTGAACCGTATCTATCGCGGCCAGCATATCTACGGCCCCATCCTCTGCTATGGCTGGAAGGGCAACAACATCCAGCCCATGAGCAAGGATGTGCAGGCCGAGATGCTGGACCGCCTCAAGGACACGGAGGTGCGGGTATGATCATCAGCCAGAACAGCAACGATGTTTACTACGCCTATACCCGTGGGCGCTTCTGGCGCTGGGACGAATCCGCACGGGTCTGGAAGGAAAGCCATCTGCTGGCCCAGAAGTTCGGCAAAGCCAAGGCCGCTGAAAAACATCTGACCCCGGAAGCGTTTCTGACCAGCGACGAGTTCATTCCCATGGACGACTACGAGCTCCCGGAGCAGATGCTGACGGCCCTCAGGGAGGCCAAGCCCTGCAGGAACGCCCCCATCGAACCGGTAGAGGAGGGACCCGAATGTGCACCTGCCCAGAATGCGGATGCTGCTGTGACTACGGCAGAGAATGCTGTCCCGACTGCCGCAGCGGCAACGCCGACCACCTCGGACAGCGGGGCGGATGCAAGCGCATCGACCCCCGCGACATCCCTGCAGAACTGCGAATCGGTCCCTGCCGCATCGGCGGGCGGTTCTTCTGCGCCACTTCTCTCAATGACTGGTGGTGCCCCGCAGGAGAAGCCCCTGACTTTCATTCGGGAGGACAAGTGCCCGGAGTTTGATTATTCCGGCCTGCCTGAACAGACCGTGGCGACCCTGCATCTTGCAGAAAACGGATATCTTCACGGCAAGAAACTGGCCGAAAAGGGTCTTGTTTACATGGGTGACAACATTGCACTGGCACACGATGAGCTGTGCGGAGTTGTCGCACAATGCGACAACTCGAAGCACGGCAACCGTGGAGAGGACAGTTTCCGTGCATGGTGCCTGCACATTGGCATCACCAAAGACAGCGCCTACCGGCTGCTGCAAGTCTCCGCACTGCTGGCTGACAGCAGCCCCCGGCAGCAGGCCATTCTGGAAAGCTTGCCGCCCACCCTGCTGTACGCCGTGGCAAAACCCAGCGCCCCGCCGGAGCTGGTGGAGAAGGTCAAGAACGGTGAGATCACCACGAACAAAGCCTATCAGGATCTGCTCAAGGAAAACCAGCAGCTCCGCACCGACCGGGTGGAGGCCATGAACCAGGCAGACCGGGAACGAGCCCGTGCCGACCGGGCCGAATCCGAACGGGACAAGGCCCGTGCAGACCAGCTGAGCACCGCCAAGGACTGCAACCGGCTGGGGCTGAAGGCCTCACAGGAAAAAGACCGTGCCGACAAGGCCGAAGCCCGGGCCAAAAATGCTGAGAACCAGCTTTCCGGCTCCCGGCAGGTGGCCGAAGCGGCCAAGCTCCGGGCGGATAAGCTGCAGGAAGAAAATGCGGCCCTGAAAAAGCAGCCCATCGCCGCCGTGGTGGACGAGGAGGAAGTGGAACGCCGGGCAAACCAGCGGGCCCATGACATCGCCGAGGACTTAGCCGCCGAGATGACCGCCGACCTGCAGGCACGGCTGGAACAGGTCTCTTCCGGCAGCGAACAGGACGCCCGCGATGCCTACGACAGCATCATTCTGGCCGGGCGCTCCATTACCAGCATCGTTCAGTCCGCTAAAATGCAGTTCCGCAAACTGCCGGACGACCAGCGGGAAACCGCGATCAACCAGTTCGTTCACACACTCGCATCCGCTCAAGGGGAGGTATCCGCATGTCTGTAAAGATCATGGCCTTAGAGGCCGAAAACGTCAAACGCATCAAGGCCGTTGCACTCACGCCGTCGCCCACTGGCCTGACCATCGTGGGCGGCAACAACAATCAGGGCAAAACCAGTGTTCTGGATGCTCTGGCATGGGCACTGGGCGGCGACCGTTTCCGCCCGGACGCTGCCCAGCGGGACGGCGCAGTGGCTCCGGCGCATCTGAAGGTCAAGCTTTCCAACGGTGTGGTGGTGGAACGCAAGGGCAAAAATGCCAGTCTGACCGTCACTGACCCCACCGGGCGGCGCAGCGGGCAGCAGTTGCTGAACGCCTTTGTGGAGCCGCTGGCGCTGGATCTGCCCCGCTTCATGGAAGCATCCGACAAGGAGAAAGCCGACATCCTGCTGCGGATCATCGGCATCGGCACCGAACTCCACACCCGGGATCTTGAGATCAAGGCCCTGTACGACAAGCGCACCTTCACCGGCCAGCTGGCCGCGCAGAAAAAGCACTTTGCCGAAGAGCTGATCTCCTACCCGGATGCACCGGAGGAGCCGGTCAGCGCCTCCGACCTCATCCGCCAGCAGCAGGAAATTCTGGCCCGCAACGGCGAGAATCAGCGTCTGCGGGCACAGTACACAGAGCTTGAGCGTCAGGAGCAGCAGTGTGTGGCCGAACTGAAACGCACCCGTGAACGCATTGCCGAGCTGGAACAACAGTATCAGGAGCTCGACGCCAAGCACACCCGTCTGTTCAATCAGCGGAAAACCGCTCAAAAGACCGTCGCCCAGCTTCAGGACGAATCCACCGCCGAACTGGAAGCTTCCATCCGGGACATCGAAGAGATCAACCAGAAGGTGCGGGCCAATCTGGAAAAATCCCGGGCCGAGAACGAAGCCGCCCGGTATGCCAGCGATTACGACAAGCTCACCGAGGGCATCACGCAGAAGCGGGCCGACCGCATGGCCCTGCTGAACGGTGCCGACCTGCCCCTGCCGGAGCTGAGCGTGGAGGACGGTGCCCTTACTTATAAAGGCAAGCACTGGCGGGATATGTCTGGCAGCGACCAACTGCGGGTGGCCGCTGCCATCGTCCGCCGCCTGAACCCGGACTGTGGTTTTGTACTGCTGGACAAGCTGGAACAGATGGACATGACCACCCTGCAGGAGTTTTCCGCATGGCTGGAAACAGAACACCTGCAGGCCATTGCCACCCGGGTCTCCACTGGCAGTGAATGCCAGATCATCATTGAGGACGGCATGGTGAAGGATGCCGACCCCACCCTGCCGCCCGTCACCGAAAAGCCCCAGCAGAAAAGCTGGACGAAAGGAGCGTTCTAAATGAGCAAATATGCAGTTACCGCCGGCATCCAGACCTCGCCGGTCAAAACCGTGCTGTACGGCCCGGAGGGCATCGGCAAATCCACCTTTGCATCCCATTTTCCGGATCCTGTTTTCATCGACACCGAGGGCGGCACCAAGCGGCTGAACGTCAAGCGCCTGCCCCAGCCCACCAGCTGGGCCATGCTGTTGGATGAGGTGGCCGAGGTACGCAAGGGCAGTGTCCCCTGCGGCACGCTGGTCATTGATACCGCCGACTGGGCTGAACGCCTGTGCATTCAGGCCGTATGTGCCAAAGCCAAGGTGAACGGCATCGAGGATTTCGGCTACGGCAAGGGCTACACCTATGTTAAGGAAGAGTTCGGCAAGCTGCTGGACGCTTTGGAAGAGGTGCTGCAGGCCGGGCACAACGTGGTGGTGCTGGCCCATGCCGCTATTACCAAATTTGAGCAGCCGGACGCTGTGGGCAACTACGACCGCTGGAGCATGAAAACTTCCAAACAGGTGGCCCCGCTGCTGCGCGAGTGGTGCGATATGCTGCTGTTCGCCAACTATAAGACCGTTGTGGAAAAGGTGGGCGACGGCAAGAACGCCAAGAGCAAGGCCAGCGGCGGCAGGCGTGTACTGTACACCGCGCATCACCCCTGCTGGGATGCCAAAAACCGCTTTGACCTGCCGGAGGAAGTACCCTTTGACTATGCCAGCATTGCCGCCTGCATCCCCGGCGCAATGTCTGCACAGGCACCGAAACCGGAACCGCAGCCGCGTTCCCAGCCGGAAGCCGACATCCTGCCCAGCCCGCAGCAGGAAGCAAAGCCGGTGGCTCAGCCGCAGCCCGCACCGCTGCAGGAAAGCTCCGAGAAAAATGTTCTGCTCAGTCTGGGCGTGCCGGAAAAGCTGGCCGCTCTGATGAGCGCCAACAAGGTCAGCTGTGAAGAGCTGCAGGGCGTTGTGGGCAAACGGGGCTATTTCCCGGAGGATATGCCCATCAAGGACTACCCTGCTGACTTTGTGGAGGGCTGTCTGATCGCCGCATGGCCGCAGGTGTTCCAGATGGTGCTGGATAACCGTGATATCCCGTTTTAACAGGCTCCCTCACGGAGGGAGCTGGCACGTGTAAGCGTGACTGAAGGAGTTTTATAATAAAGGAGTAACTACTTATGAACGACATGAATACCACCGACCGCGCCCTGAGCTGGGACGACGAATTTACCAACGAACAGCAGGAGTTCGTGCTCCTGCCCGAGGGCGATTACCCCTTCGAAGTCACCGGCATGGAGCGTGCCCGCTTTGATGGCAGCGCCAAGCTGCCGCCCTGCTCCATGGCAAAGCTGACCCTGAAGATCTTCGGCGGGGCCAAGGGCGACACCACCGTGACCCACCGCCTGTATCTCCACACCAAAACGCAGGGCCTGCTGGGCGCTTTCTTTGAGAGCATCGGTCAGTGCAAGCGCGGCGAGACCTTCCGCCCCCGCTGGAACGAGGTCGTGGGTGCCAAAGGCATCTGCAAACTGGGTGTCCACGAGTACACCAAGCAGAGCGGCCCCCACGCGGGTGAGACCGGCCAGAGCAACGAGGTGGCGCGCTTCCTGCCGCCGCCGGAACCCAAGGCCGCACCCACTCAGGGCTGGACGCAGGGGGCATTCTGATGGGGCAGGAACTGAGACCCTACCAGCAGCAGGCCCGCGACCACATTCATGCCGAGTGGGAGAACGGCCACACCCGCACCCTGTTGGTGCTACCTACCGGCACCGGCAAGACCATCGTGTTTGCATCGGTAGCTGCCGATCAGGTGCGCGCCGGTGACCGGGTGCTCATTCTGGCCCATCGCGGTGAGCTGCTGGAACAGGCAGCGGACAAGCTGCAGCGTTCCACCGGCCTTGTCAGCGCGGTGGAAAAGGCAGATGCCACCTGTCTGAATACATGGTTCCGCGTTGTCGTGGGCAGCGTGCAGACCCTGCAGCGCACCGCCCGGCTGGAACGCTTTCCTCATGATTACTTTGGCACTATCATCATCGACGAAGCGCACCACGCCATCACCAACGGCTACCGCCGCATCCTGGACTATTTCGGGGATGCAAAGGTGCTGGGTGTGACCGCCACACCGGACCGCGGCGACATGCGCAATCTGGGCGAGGTGTTCGACAGCCTTGCCTTTGAGTATAAGCTGACCGATGCCATCAAGGAGTGTTATCTGTGCAGGATCATGGCCCAGACCATCCCCCTGAAGCTGGACATTTCTTCTGTCACCATGAGCGGCGGGGACTACGCCGTGGGAGACCTCGGCACGGCGCTGGACCCCTATCTGGAACAGATCGCCGCCGAGATGGCCCAGCGCTGCAAAGGCCGCAAAACGGTGGTGTTCCTGCCCCTCATCAAGACCAGCCAGAAATTCCGCGACCTGCTGAACTCCCATGGATTCCGTGCCGCCGAGGTCAACGGCCAGAGCACCGACCGCAAGGAAGTGCTGGCCGATTTCGATGCAGGCAAATACAACGTGCTGTGTAACTCCATGCTGCTCACCGAGGGCTGGGACTGCCCCAGCGTGGACTGCGTTGTGGTACTGCGGCCCACCAAGGTGCGCAGCCTGTACAGTCAGATGGTAGGGCGCGGCACCCGGCTCTCCCCGGGCAAGAGCGATCTGCTTTTGCTGGATTTTTTGTGGATGACCGACAAGCACGAGCTCTGCCGCCCGGCGGATCTGGTCTGTGAGGACCGCGCCGTGGCCCGGCAGATGACCGAGAACCTTGCCCAGACCGGCTGCCCGGAGGACATCGAGGAAGCAGCCGTGCAGGCCAGCGAGGACGTAGTGACCCAGCGGGAAGAAGCACTTGCAAAACAGCTGGAAGAACAGCGCCGCAAAAAAGCCCGTCTCGTGGACCCGCTGCAGTACGAAATGAGCATTCAGGCTGAAGACCTTGCCGGATATGTGCCGGCCTTTGGCTGGGAAGCAGGCCCGCCCACCGAACAGCAGGCCGCCGCGCTGGAAAAGCTTGGCATCCTGCCGGACGCGGTGGAATCCGCAGGCAAGGCTTCCCTGCTGCTGGACCGGTTGAACAAGCGCCGCGCTGAAGGCTTGACCACACCCAAGCAGATCCGCGTGCTGGAACGTTACGGTTTCCAGAGCGTGGGCACGTGGAGCTTCGATGCAGCCAAACACATGATCGACCGCATTGCGGCAAGCGGCTGGCGCGGCGTGCCCAAGGGCGTGAACCCAAAGACTTACACTCCTGCACAGGAGCCGCCCACATCAGACATTGACTTCGGATGGTAACGCGAATGGAACATGAAAATGAACTCAAGGAAGCATTGGACTTCGTATCCCCGTCCGCCCTGACCTATGACGAATGGCTCATGGTGGGCATGGCACTGAAGGATGCCGGTCTGCCCGTTACCATCTGGGAACAGTGGAGCACACGCGATGCGGGCCGCTATCACAAGGGCGAGTGCGTCAAGAAATGGGAAAGCTTTCACGGCGGCGGGGCCAGCCCCGTCACCGCAAGCAGCATTTTTCAGCTGGCCTACTCCCACGGATGGAGCGGCCCCGCAGGCCACGCTCTGGACTGGAACGATGATATTTCTGCCGGCACCAGTACGCAAACCGAGGGCCGTCTGGTAGACCCGCGCTGGGTGGAAGCCCACGAGCTGACTTTGCCCGCAGAGTGGCACCCCGCCGACCAGCTCAAGCGCTACCTGCAAGCCCTGTTTGAGCCGGATGAATATGTGGCCTATGTGACCGAAAGCTTTATGGCCGCCGACCGCCGCCGCCCTGCAAAAGGCAGCTGGACCCGCACCGCAGGGCAGCTCATCACCGAGCTGGATGCCTGCGGCGGCGACCTCGGCAAGGTGGTGGGCGACTGTGATCCTGAAGTAGGTGCATGGATCTGCTTCAACCCTGTGGACGGCACCGGACGCAAGGATGCCAATATTACTGCCTACCGCTACGCCCTCGTGGAGTGTGACAACATGGAACTGGGCAAGCAGCAGGCCATCATCAAGCAGCTGGAACTGCCCTGTGCGGCGCTGGTCTACTCCGGCGGCAAGAGCGTCCACGCCATCGTCAAGGTGGATGCCCCGGACTATGCCGAGTACCGCAGGCGGGTGGATTACCTCTACGCCGCCTGCCAGAAAAACGGCCTGACCATCGACCAGCAGAACCGCAACCCTTCCCGCCTTTCCCGGATGCCCGGCATCCCGCGCGGTGACAAACGGCAGGTGCTGCTGGAAACGAACATCGGGAAATCCTGCTGGGATGAGTGGCGGGACTGGCTGGAAGCGGAGACGGATGATCTGCCCGACTGGCACACCAGCAACGATTTTTCCAATATCCGCCCGCTGCGCGAACCGCTCATTGAAAATGTGCTGCGAAAAGGCCACAAGATGATGATTGCAGGCCCTTCAAAAGCCGGCAAAAGTTTTGCTTTGATCGAGCTGTGCATCGCCATTGCTGAGGGCACCACATGGCTGGGGCATTTTAACTGTGCACAGGGAAAAGTTCTGTATCTAAATCTGGAACTCGACCCGGATTCCTGTATGCACCGGTTTCAGGATGTTTACAATGCACTTGGCCTCCCTCCAGCACATTTTAACCAGATCGCCATCTGGGACTTGCGCGGCATTCCGGTGCAGCTTGACAAATTAGCTCCAAAGTTAATCCGCCGGGCAAAAAAGCAAGGTTTCACGGCAATCATCTTCGACCCTATCTATAAGGTGCTGACCGGTGATGAAAACTCTGCAGAGCAAATGGCGAAGTTCTGCGGCCAGTTCGATAAGGTATGCCATGAACTGGACTGCGCCGTGATCTACTGCCACCACCACAGCAAAGGTGCCCAGGGCGGCAAGCGCAGCATGGACCGTGCATCCGGCTCCGGCGTGTTCGCCCGCGACCCGGATGCCATGCTGGACATGACCGAGCTGGTGCCCACCGATGCCATCCGGGAACAGCTGCACAACAAAGCCGCCTGCCGCGTGATCAAGGCCATGTTGGACAAACGCGGTCATGCGGATGCCTACGGCTTGGATGATACCCTCAGCCGCCACCGGATGCTGACCATCGCAAAGGAAAAACTGGGCCTTGCAGATCTGCGGGCCATCGATGCCGAGGTCGCGGCTGCCGAGAAAAAGGCAGACGGCATGACCGCATGGCGCATCGAGGGCACCCTGCGCGAGTTTGCCCGCTTCGACCCGGTGAACCTCTGGTTCGACTACCCTGTGCACAAGCCGGACAGCGGCCTGCTGGAGGACCTGCAGCCGGACGGAGAGTTTCGGTCCATGGCTTCCCGTGGTGCAGAAAAGCGTTGGGGCAACCGTGAAAAGCTTGCAAAAGATAAATCATCGGAACTGTCCACCGCCTTTGAAGCCTGCATGATGGACGGCAAAGTGACAATCTACTCCATGGCTGAGTATATGAGCCTGAAACCTGACACCGTACGCCGCCGGTTGAAAGCTGACGGTGGCTACTGGATCGATGGCTCCGATGTAGGCCGCAAGGAACCGGGAAGTTCCGGTTGATTACATCTTGCAATATTTTTGATTTACGCAGAGTACAAAAACAGTAAAATGCCAGCATCTTCCGTCCGCCTTCCGTTTACGGATTTCGGAAAATGCCGCATTTTCCTACGGATTCGGGACGGAAAATGCCTATATATAATAGCATAATCCGTCCGTATGTGATGGGGCATCCCGAAGGATGGGGCGTACACAGCCCCCATCCATTCGGGGAACCCTCCCCATCACGTTGGCGCTAAAACCTGAAAAAAAGAAAAACGAGGTGAACCCCATGTACATGCAATTCTTTATCCCCATGCAGCCGCCCACCACTACCCACAATGCAAAACAGCTGCACGCCTACATGAAGGGCGGGCAGCCGCACGCGGTGCTCCACGACAGCCCGGAACTGAAACAGACCCGTGCCAAGCTCCACGCCCATCTGGCACCCCACGCGCCGGAAAAGCCCATCCCCGCAGGCCGTCCGGTGCGTCTGCTGGTCAAGTGGTGCTTCCCTGCCGAGGGCCGCAAAAACGGCAGCTGGCGCACCGCAAAGCCGGACACCGACAATCTGGAAAAGGCCCTCAAGGACGAAATGACCCGCCTGCACTTCTGGGCCGATGACGCGCAGGTGTGCAGCGAGATCGTGGAGAAATTCTGGTCGGACCCCTGCGGCGTGTTCGTCCGGGTGGAGGAACTGTAAATGACCTACGAAGAGAAAAAGGCATGGCTCTGGCGGTACCGGACGGCCAAGCGGTTCGAGCTGCTCAAACTGGACGAGCTGGCCATGCTGCAGACCGATGCCACCCACACCACCCAGCGCTTTTCCCCTGTGCCGGGCGGCAGCGGCGACGGACAGGCTCTGCCCCGCAGTGTGGAACGCATCGACGAGGCCCGCCGGGCCGCTGAGGCGCAGTCTGCCGTGTGCGACACCATCCGGGCCGAGATCATGGAGGTGTTCCGCCAGCTGGACGATGAGGTGGATTTCATGATCCTGTTCCGGCGGTACATCCTGCTGGAGGACTGGCCGGACATCGCGGTCATCGTCCGCATTTCCCGCAGCCAGATGTTCCAGCGCCACAGCGCGGCCATCAAAAGACTGGAGATCAAAAGTCCGGACTGAACCGGAGCGAACCGGACTTGATAATACTGTCAACCCCTGCTAAAATTTAAAATGCCGAAGCCCGCAGGAAAGATTCCCTTACTCCCTTCATCCTGCGGGCTTTGTGCTGCCCGGCTGACACAGAGGATCACCCTACCGACCAACAGCCTGAATGTACCAGCCGGGTATCATGTGAATATTTCTGCCGTCCATCCGGGCGGCTTTTTGATTTTACGGCAAGAGAGGTGGTGAGGATGACCGACAAGCAGGATCGTTTCTGTGAAGAATATATGATCGACCTGAACGCCACTCAAGCGGCCATCCGCGCCGGATACAGCCCCAAAACCGCAAGAGAACAGGCACCCCGGCTGTTAGCAAATGTTAGCATTCAAAATCGCATTGCCCAGCTGCAGGCTGAGCAGAGCCGCCGGACCGGTGTATCTGCTGATCGTGTCGTTCGAGAGCTTGCCAAGATTGCATTTGCCAACGCCAGCGACCTGATCGACCCGGAGACTGCTTCTGTCAAACTGGATGCCTCCCGGGATGATCTGGCCGCAATCCAGTCCATCAAGGTCAAGAGCTTTGGCGAGGACGGTTTGGAACACGAGGTCAAACTTGCAGATAAGCTCCGAGCACTTGACCTGTTGGGCAAGCATCTGGGCATGTACAAAGACGCATCCGAAAAAGAAAATGCCGCTGCTCAAAATAACGACATGCAGACCCTTGCTGATCTGCTGCAGCACCCTGTGCCAGACCGTGACATCAAGGACTTTGAGACATGAACATACCTGCACCTTTTTCACAAAACCAGATGCGTTTCTTCTGGAACTGCTTCGACCACTGGTTCAATGTGGCTGAGGGCGGCAAACGTGGCGGCAAGAACGTGCTTATTACGATGGCGTATTGCACCATTCTGGAAAAGCATCCCAGCAGAATACACCTCATTGCGGGTGTATCTACTGCGACCGCCCGGCTGAACATTCTGGACTGTGACGGCTTTGGCCTGAAAAATTACTTTGAGGGCCGCTGCCGTGAGGGCACCTACCAGAACCGCGACTGTCTGTACATCCAGACTGCCACCGGCGAAAAGGTGGTGCTGGTGTCTGGTGGCGGCAAAGCCGGTGACGAAAAGCTCATCAAGGGCAACACCTACGGCACCGCCTACATCACCGAGGCCAACGAGTGCAGCGAGACCTTCATCAAAGAAGTATTCGACCGTACCCTGTCCAGCCCTGACAGAAAGGTATTTCACGACCTGAATCCCAAGGCGGAGGGGCACTGGTACTACGAAAGTATTCTGAACCTGCACGAAAAGAAGCAGAGTGAGAACCCGAAATACGGCTTCAACTACGGGCACTTCACGATTGCCGATAATATGAGCATCTCGGACGAGCAGCTCCGGGCCGTGCTTGCAACCTACGACCGCAGCACAGTCTGGTATGCCCGTGATATCCTCGGTAAAAGGAAAGCTGCCGAGGGCCTTGTGTATCCCTTCTTCTCCGCCGGGCAGGACACCTACCTCTTTCACGGTGATGCTTCCCACATCGACGGGCAGTTTTATGTGTCCATCGACTACGGCACGCACAACCCCTGCAGCATGGGCCTGTGGGTCATTCATGATGGCAAGGCTCTGCGCATCAAGGAAAGCTTTTTTGACAGCCGTGCCGAGCGTGTGCAGCGCACGGACGAAGAGCACTATGCCGAGCTTGAACGCCTGACCAAGGGCTATTACATTCAGGCGGTGGTGGTTGACCCGTCCGCTGCTTCCTTCATCGAGACCATCCGGCGGCACGGCAAGTATCTGGTGATCCCCGCTGATAACGACGTGCTGAACGGCATCCGCTGCGTGGCATCCCTGATGCAGGCTGGGCTTGTGACTATCCACGAAAGCTGCACGGCATCCCGCCGGGAGTTTGGCCTATACTCGTGGGATGACAAAGCCAAAGAGGACCGCGTCGTGAAGGAGAACGACCACGCCATGGACGACATCCGCTATTTCTGCTATACGATACTGGCCCCGCTGATCCGCTGGGCAGACTGGAGACGAAAATAATGTTTGATAGACTGCTTTTCTGGCTGCGGGAGAAAGCGCGGCTGCTGTTCGGTGAAAATACCACCGTCAGCGCCAGCGTGTCCTACAGCATGGAGAATGCGATCATCCTGTGGGCGCAGATGTACGATACCGGCGGGCCGTGGTGCCACGGCGGCAAGAACGCCCTGCACAGCCTGAAGCTGGCCCAGAGTGTTGCATCGGAGCTGGCCCGTCTGACCACGCTGGAAATGGAATGCCTTGTTTCCGGCAGTGCCCGCGCCGACAGCATCAACACCATGCTGCAGCCTTTCATTGCAGATCTGCGCACCCCGGTGGAATACGGCTGTGCACTGGGCGGCATCCTGTTCCGGCCCTTCCTCGATGCAGAGGGACGCATCCAGATCGATGCTGTGCAGGGGGATTGCTTCTGCCCTACCCGCTTTGACAGCTCTGGCCGCATGACCGGGGCTATTTTTTATGACCATCTGGTGCGCGGCAACCGCATTTATACCCGTCTGGAAGATCACGAGTTTTCCGGCAGCACGCACAGCATCACGGTCAAGGCGTTCCGCTCCATGACCAGTACAGATCTCGGCATCGAGGTCCCGTTGACCGATGTGCCGGAGTGGGCCGCGATCTCCCCGCACACCGAGTTCTCCGATGTAGACCGCCCGCTTTGGGGTTATTTCAGGGTATCTGGCGGCAACTCTTCCGACCGGCATTCCCCGCTGGGCGTAAGTGTCTATGCCGCTGCTGTTGACACCATCCATGATGCCGATGAACAGTATGGGCGGCTTCTGTGGGAGTATGACGGCGGGCAGCTGGCCCTTGACGTTGACCAGACCGCCCTGCGGCCCGACATCAACGGTGAGAGCGTTATGCCGCAGCGTGAGCAGCGCCTTTACCGCAACTGGTTGAACGGCAGTTCCGGGGCCAATGGCCGGAACCTTTACGAGGTGTTTGCCCCTGCCCTGCGCGATGAAAGTTATCGTCGGGGGATGGATACCATGCTCAAGCGGGTGGAGTTCCAGTGCGGCCTTGCCTACGGCACCCTGTCCGACCCGCAGAACGTGGACAAGACCGCCGAGGAGATCAGGAGCAGCAAGCAGCGCAGCTACACTACCGTCAAGGATCTGCAGCGGGCGCTGGGCAATGCGCTGACTGATCTGGTATACTCCATCAGCAAGCTGCTGGATGCCCAGTGGAACAGCGGCGCAGCCGTTTCCCCGCCGGGCGACTGCAACGTGACCTTTGACTTTGACGACAGTATCATCTCCGACCCAAAGGAGCGCAAGCAGATGTATTGGGGCTACGTTACCGCAGGCAAGTTCCCGTTCTGGCGGTATCTGGTGGAGTTTGAGGGCTACAGCGAGGACGATGCCAAGGCCATTGCCGCCGAAGCGGATGCCGAGAACCGCAGCCCTGAAGCCCTCACCTTCGGGGGTGCCTGATGCTGCCGCCGTCTTACCTCGACCAGATGCCGGATGCCTTTGTGCAGCTCTGGCAGCAGGTGGAGGACGAGATTTTACAGGACGTGGCCCGGCGCATCGGCAAGATGGACAAAGTGCCCGCTACTGCTAACTGGCAGCTGTGGCGCTACCAGCAGACCGAAGCGGTGCGCAGTGATGTTGTGAAGCTGCTGGCCAAGTACACCGGCAAGAGCGAAACGGCCATCCGCAAGCTGCTTTTGCAGGCCGCCACCGAAGCCATGGAGCGGGAAGATGCGATCTACTACCACTACGGCATGGAGCCGACCCCTTTTGAAGAGAACGCCGCCCTGAACAATCTTCTGGATGCCGGTGCGCGGCAGACCTGCGGCACATGGCAGAATCTGACCGCCACCACGGCAAACACCGTCACAGGGGCCTTTGAGCTCACGCTAGACGCTGCATGGCTCAAGGTGAGCACCGGTGCCTTCGACTACAAAACCGCCGTCAAACAGGCCGTGGACAGCCTTGCAGACGACATGCCAATGGTCACCTATCCCAGCGGGCATAAGGACAGCATCGAGGTGGCCGCCCGCCGTGCCGTGCTCACCGGTGTGAACCAGACGACTGGCAAGTTGCAGGTGGCCCGCATGGACGAAATGGGCTGCGAATTTGTGGAGACGACCGCCCACGGCGGTGCCCGTCCTTCTCATGCAGAGTGGCAGGGCAGGCGCTTTCACCGGGGCGGCGCGATGGACTACAAGGGTAAACACTACCCGGATTTTGAAGCCGCCACCGGCTATGGTACCGGCGCAGGCCTTTGCGGCTGGAATTGCCGCCACACCTTTTTCGCGGTGTTCCCGGAGCTGGGCGACCCGCCCGCGTGGACGCGCGACCAGCTGGAAGAGTTGAACGCCCGGAACATCGAGTGGAACGGCAAAAAGTACACCGCCTATGAGATATCCCAAATGCAGCGTGCCCGGGAGCGGAACGTCCGCCGCTGGAAAAAGCGGTATCTGGCCGAGGATGCTGCCGGGCTGGACACCACTGACAGCGCTGTGCGCCTGAGAGCAGCCCGCCAGAGCCTTGCAGAGTTTGCACAGGCCACGGGTGGCCGTGTGGACAGCGCCCGCACCAGCGTGCCCAAGTTCGGCAGGAGCGAAGCCAGCAGGGCAAGCGCACAGGTGCGGAAGGCATCCTCTATATACAGCAGCTTGAACACAAAGGCGAAACCTGTTACAATGCAGTCAATCGCAAATGTTAAGGCGTTCAGCTGTGACACACTGGATGCCGCCGGGCAGCAACAGCTGAAAAACGCCCACAAGCGCCTTCTCATGGTCGCTTCAAAGCAGCCGGAAAATGTTGAAGTGGGCAGGGTGTTCGACATCAAGATGAAGCCGCTGACGAAGGATATCATCGGCTTGCCGGATGGTCATTCCGTTCAGCTACCAAACCCAGATGCACCCTATATTGCGGTTCATACCCATCCTGCGTGCGGCAGCTTTTCAAATGGTGATCTGCGGCAATTTACGCGAAACGCAAATTTGAAGCTGCTTACTGCTCTTGGGCATGATGGGCATATTTACGCAATTGAAAAGACTTCGACTTTTCAAGAAAGCTCCGCGAAACAGGCCATTCGGCAAATGGATTGCGCAATTGATGAATTGCTCAAGTCCACGCTGACGGATGAACAGGTTCTTGAAAAGGCAGAAGGGGTTATTTCGGACTGCATAAAGGAGTTGCAGAAAAATGGTGCCAAATTCTACGAATAAACCTTCTTACACAGAACAGGAAGTCAGGGAAATGCAGCAGGTTCTTCTGGAAACTCCTGTAGACCCGGCATATGATGATATTTGCAACTCATTTTACGATGGGTGGGACAGAACTGTACACCGTCAGATGTATGCTCGCGACTGCTACAGTATTTTGAAAGAACTTGGCAAGCTTCCACCCGGCATCGAATAACCTTAACCACCATCCACCCGGACGGTGGTTTTCTTTTGCCCGTTTTTACAGAAAGGAAAGCATCATGAAAAAGATTCTTCTCGCCCTTGCGCTGGCCGCATCCATTCTGCTGTGTGGCTGTTCCAGCGAAGCCGAAAAGGCCAACTACAACATCTCCAAGCAGGCTGATTACTTCGAGAGTGAGCGCAAGATCACCGTCTACAACGCCCGCACCGATAAGGTCATTATGGAAGCCGAGGGCTACATGTCCATCTCCAACAACTCAAACAATGAGCTTGTCTGCACGGTGAAGGTCGGCCCGGATTCCTACCGCAAGAACTACATCTATCTGAACGACTACACCATGTATGTGGTAGAGGACATCACCGGCACCCATACCGACCCCTACCACTACAAGCTCTATTTCCACACTGACATCCTGCCCAGTGTGGAGGTGAAGCCGTAAAAGTCATTCACGGAAATCCCCCATTTTAACCACTATGTGCCCAGAAAAAGGCTTCATAGTGGTTTTTTCATGCCGTTTTAGCTCATGTTGGCAGAGCACCGGACTTTTAATCCGGGGGTGGCGGGTTCAACTCCCGCAAGCGGCACCACAGCGGAAGGCGGCGCGTACCCCGTCTTGTCCCGTGCGGAATGAGAACCGCGATACAAAACAGCAGGGACTTATCCACCCAACAGACAAAAGAAAGGAGCACATCGCAAGTGAAACGCGAAGATGTGAGCAAGATCATTCCGGGTATCACCTCGGACCAGCTGGACAGCATCATGAACCTGCACGGCGCGGATATCACGGCCAAGGTGAACGAGATCACCACCCTCAAGGCCGAGAAAACCACCCTGACCGAACAGCTGTCCACTGCAAACAGCAAACTGGAAGGCTACGACCCGGAGTGGAAGGCCAAGGCCGAGCAGGCCAAGACCGATGCTGCCGCGCAGGTGGCTGCCCTTGAGAAGGGCTATGCGCTGGAACGCAAGGCTTCCGGCCTGAAATTTTCCAGCGAGAGCGCCCGCAAGGCGTTCCTTACCGAGGCAAAGGCCCAGAATTTTGCCATGAAGGACGGCGAGATCATGGGCTTTGATGACTATGTCAAGGCTTTCAAAGAGAGTGACCCCAGTGCTATCCTGCCGGACGGCGGCATGGCACGTTTTTCCGCATCGGCGACCGGCGCACCCGGCCAGCCCGCAAACGAACATGAGGCCGCAAACGCTGCATTCCGCGCAGCATTCGGCCAGAAAGGTTGATGATCTATGGCGATCGATTCTATTGCCCGCAGCAATGCGGAAGCCCTTATCCGCGAACAGCTGGTGAACACCATTCAGCAGGATGTTCCCAAAAGCTCCATCGTCATGCAGCTGGGCACCCGTCTGGCAAACATGACCTCTAACCAGACCAAGATCCCCGTGCTGTCCATGCTGCCGCTGGCCTACTGGGTCAACGGCGATACCGGCATGAAGCAGACCAGCAAGCAGCAGTGGGATAACGTGTACATGACCGCTGCAGAGCTGGCCGTCATTGTGCCTGTGCCTGAAGCCGTGCTGGCAGATTCCAGCTTCGACATCATGGGCGAGGTGCAGCCCCGCGTTCGTGAAGCCATGGGCGCGAAGATCGACAATGCGATCCTGTTCGGCGGTGAGCGTCCCACCGAGTGGACGACCGACATTCTGACCCTTGCGGCCAAGAACAAGGTGACCGGTCCCATTGACTACGCAAAGCTGCTGGGCAAGGACGGTCTGTTCTCCAAGGTGGAAGCTGGCGGCTTTGGTGTGGATGCCGTGGTCGGCGATCTGACCGCAAAGGCAGAACTGCGCGGCCTTGTGGATACCACGGGCCGTCCTCTGTTCCGTTCGGATATGCAGGGCGCGACCACCTACGCGCTGGACGGTGCCCCGATGTACTTCCCGGAGAACGGCGGCTTTGATGCTTCCAAAGCACAGCTGATCGCAGGCAACTTCAAGAAGCTGGTGTACTCCATCCGTCAGGATGTGACCATCAAGCTGCTGGATCAGGGCGTGATTCAGGACCCCACCACCAAGGAGATCGTCTACAATCTGGCCCAGCAGGATATGGTAGCCCTGCGTGTGGTCATGCGCATGGGCTGGGCACTGCCCAACCCCGCCACCCGCCTGAACGCCGACCGCTCCAAAGTCCCGTTCGCATTCCTGACCGCCGCTGCCGTCGCAGCATAAGGAGGCCCCATGCTGTACTGTACCTACGACGAATACCTCACGGCGGGCGGCACGGTGCCGGAAGCCGCCTTCGGTGTGCTGTGCAGCCGGGCTTCCCGCATGATCGATGCCGCCACCTTTGGCCGGGCAGAACCCCACGCCGCAGGGTGCGAGGCCTGCCGGAAAGCGCTGGCGGACGCCTGCGCCCAGATCGTCGGCCTGCTGGCCGCTGCATCTGCGGCGGGTGCTGTGCCGGGTGCTGCAAGCGTCTCCAACGACGGCTACAGCGTCACCTTTGGCAGCAATGCCAGTGTGACCGCGGCCACCCGGCAGGAAGCCTATGAAATCATCCGCACCGCGCTGGGCAGTGACCCGCACGGCCTGCTGTACAGGGGGATTCTGTGATGCAGACAGCCGTTACTGTGGTGAACCTCATCCACGACACTGCCACCGAGACGGACAGGCCGGTGTGCTGGGTGTTCCCCGGGTGCAGCTGGCGGGAATGCCGCTCAACCTCCGGCTCCGGCACTGCCAAGGACCCGGAGCGCACAACCCACATCCGCATCCCGGCCAGCGTGTGCACCATGGGCTATCTGCCCTACGCCCAGTGGGCGGCGCTGTCTGCAGCGGAAAAGACCAAGCACTGGACCCTGAAACGCGGCTGGAAGCTGGTGCAGGGCTCGGTGCCTGCCTTGACCGAAGCCGAGTATGCCAAACTCGAAAAAACGCACCTGTGCTGCACGGCAGCGGCTGTCTCGGACGACCGGGAACCGCTGCTGCCCCACTGGCACGTGGAAGGGAGCTGACACCATGAGCGAGATTATTCCCTTTGGCCCCGCTGCGCCGTCAACGAAGCCCGTTTTTGAGCCGCCTGATGGTTGGAAATACCGGACAGACGGCGTGCAGATGGAGTTGAAATGGCGGCCGGATTTTGGAGCCGAAAAGACTGCCGCCCTGCAAAAGGCACAATATGCCCTTGCACAGGAAGCTGCCAAGCTGATTGACAGCTATGTGCCGTTCGATACCGGCACGCTGAAGAACAGCGTCAATCTTGCCAGCAAGTACGACGAGGGCTTGCTGGTCTACAACACGCCCTATGCCCGCAGGCAGTATTACCTGCACGAACAGGGCACTTGCCTGCATGGCGAGACCGGCCTGCGCGGCTCCTACTGGGGTCAGCGGGCACTGGCTGATATCGGTGAGCATCTTGCTCTCTACGGCGCAAGGGCCGTCACCACATTCTGGGGAGGGATGGGTCACTTATGAGCGAAACCGTAAAGCCCACCATTGCCGCCCTGCGGGCGTGGCTCAAGACCTGCCCGCTGATCGCCGACGAGCAGGAAGCCACCGGCGCGGCCTTCCGCATTGCCGGACTGGACGAAGAGGCCACCGCCTTTTCCATCGAGGACAGCCCCGGCGACCCGGTGCTCACCAAGTATCTCTCCGGGCGGGACATGGCGAAGAACTACCTCTTTTTGTCCCGCCGGGAGTGCGGCGAGGCGGACGTGCTCACCGTGCAGAACAGCGGCTTTTTTGAGCAGCTGACCGACTGGGTGATGGCCCAGAACGACTGCCACCACCTGCCTGCACTGGAAGCGCCCCGCCAGCCCCTCGGCGTGTCCGTCACCTCCACCGGCTTCATCGTCACCAGCAGCGCGGGCAGCTGCCGGATGCAGATGCAGCTGCGCCTGACCTACTACATGCCCAAATGAAAGGAGTTTTGATATGACTGTTTCTGAAACTCTGGCTAAGCTCAAGACCGATAAGGGTATCGAGCCGAAAGCCGACTACACCGGCGTAGAGCGCGCCGATGACTTTATTTTTGCCATTCAGACCAGCGCCGAGCAGAACAAGGTCGGTGACTGGATCGTATGTGCAGAGCGAGTCAAGGAGCACTCCGGTGCTCTGAACGCCACCACCGAGGACAACTCGTATATCCGCGCCGGCACTGTGACCGAGAAGGGCGAGGTTCAGCGCACCTTTGCCCTGAACGGCAACCGTTGCGTGGGTGACGCTGCGCAGGATTTCCTGCTGAGCCACAAGGTCAAGTTCGGTTCCGGTCAGAGCGTGATTTTCCCTTACGTCTACTTCAGCGTCAAGACCGGCAAGGGCGAAAAGGGCCAGGCAGCATTCATCGTCACCAGCGATACCAGCGGCGCTGCTGGTGCTGCCGCCGGCTTTGCCTGCGACGTCAAGGGTATCGGAACCCCGTCGGAGTACGATTACCTGACCGACCCCGACATGCAGACGCAGGCAGCTCCCGGCAAGGCTATCAAGGCCTGATATCCGCTTTCCCGTTCCGCCCCGGAACGGGATTTTTCATGCCGTGAAACAGGTTTCTCCGGGGCAGTACCGGGGCACGGCGCAACGAAAGGAGCCAGAAAATGGTTATTTGTGGACAGGAATTTGAGTTTTCCATTTTGAACGCCAACGATATGGACCGCTTTGAAGATGCCAACGAACAGATGCAGCAGGCCGGCAGGGCCGAAACTGAGCGCTTCAACCATGGCGGTGTGCGTCTGGGTGATTATATGCGTGCACAGGCAAGGATTGTCATGCACTGCATCGACGAGATCCTCGGTGCAGGTGCATCCGACCGTCTGGGCCTGGACGAGAACAACGCAGCACCTATCTACGATGTGCTGGATGCCCTCAACGAGGCCTGCAAGGCTGAAAAACATCACTACGCCGACCGTATCCCGAAGCCGCAGCCCATGAACCGCGCCCAGCGCCGGGCCGAGAAGAAAGCACGGCAGCGCACCCAGACGGCAGGCCACATCGTCAGTCAGCAGCCTGTGAGCTTCCCCGCACAGCCGCCTGCCGCTCAGATGGTGGAGCGTGTGGACAAAGCTGCCCGCCGCAAGGCTCTGTTGGCCGAACTGGCTGCTCTGGAAAATGACTGACCTGCTGACGGATGCCCTGCCTACCACGTGGGAAGGCAGACGCATCGACCCGGATTTCCGGCATATGGTCTGGCTGCTGAATACCTACCGCCGGGCAGAAACTGACGAAGAAAAGGTCCAGTTGATGCACGACGCAGCGGAACGTTTTTTTGCAGATTCAATTCCAGACCCACAGCTGCCGGATGCTTTTGCGTCCCTGATGCGCTTTTTCCGCGGTTGTGCGGACGACGCTCCCGGTGGAGAGCCGCCGGAGGCCGATGCCGGTGCCGGTGAGATCACGCTGGACTACCACTGCGATGCAGCCTATGTTCTTGGCGCATTCCAGCAGGCCTACGGCATCAATCTGACCATTGACAAGGTGCACTGGTGGCGTTTTATGGCGCTGATGCAGGCACTGCCTCAGGAGACCGCGCTGTCGCAGATCCTGCAGATCCGCACCACGGATACCAGCGAGATGGACCCAGCCACCCGACAGCGATACGAAGCGGCAAAGGAGCGGTACGCCCTGCCGCCGGAGCTGAAAGGAGGTGCGCGCGATGTTACCCCGCAGCAGCATGATGCCGCATTCCTCGCGCGATTCCGCTGAGGACAGTACCCGCGTGCCGGTGCGCTGCCCGTATTGCAGCAAGCCGCTGCCTGCCTGGGCAGAAGCTTCCGCCAGCGCTCACGGTGTGTGGGTCAAATGCAAGAACCCGGCCTGCCGCCGGGAAGTAGAGATCAAGTTATAACAGCCTGTGCCCTTGTGCCCGCGCTCTTTTGGAATTGAGAGAGGTGGACACAAGTGGCATTCGATTATTCGATCACCGGCATCACCAAGCTGGATACCAGCGGCGTGACCAAGGGCATCAGCAGCATGACAGTGGCCGCCGGTAATCTGATTTCGGATTTTGTGAAATCGGCAGGCAGCCAGATGTTCAATCTGGCAAAATCGGTGGTCGGCGTTGGGTCGACCTTTGAAACAGCCCTTGCCAAAGTCGGAACCATTGCAGACACAAGCAAGCTGTCCACACAGCAGCTCAGCGACCAGATCACCGCCATGTCCGGCCAGATGGGCGTTGCCGCAACGGACATTGCCGAAGCGACCTATCAGGCCATCAGCGCCGGGCAGGACACGGCAAACGCCGTAGCTTTTGCCGGACAGGCTTCCAAGCTGGCTGCTGCTGGCTTCACTTCCAGCAGTTCGGCGGTCGATATCCTGACCACCGCGCTGAATGCCTATGGCCTGAGTGCAGATCAGGCCACCCATGTATCGGATGTGCTGCTGACCACCCAGAATCTGGGCAAAACCAGTGTGGATGAGCTTTCGTCCAGCATGGGCAAGGTCATTCCTCTGGCTGCAGCGTATGGCGTGACCGTCGAAAATCTGTCCAGTGGTCTGGCCGTCATGACCGCAAATGGTATTGCCACGGCAGAAGCCACCACCTACACCAAGTCCATGCTCAACGAACTGGGCGATGCCGGTTCTACTGTCGGCAAAATTTTGCAGAAACAGACTGGCAAGAGCTTTGCTCAGCTGAATGCTGAGGGCAAGAGCCTGGGCGACGTTCTCCAGATCTTGTATAAGAGCGTCGGCGGCAGCAGCACTGCCTTTGCAGGTCTGTGGTCGAGTGTGGAAGCAGGCACCGGCGCATTGTCTTTGGCATCCGGCGGCGCTGAACATTTCAACGATGTGCTCAGCCAGATGCAGAACAGCGCAGGCGCTACCGAGACCGCCTACGAGACCATGACCGACACCTTCCGGCACAAGGTGGATACCCTGCAGACGGCTGCAGAGAACCTCGGCATTACCCTGTATGATTCTCTGGAGCCTACTCTGGGTGATGTTGCTCAGTGGGGCACCGACTGCATTAGCACCCTGACCACTTCCCTGTCTGATGGCGGGTCGGAAGCTATGCTGGCCGCTGCCGGAGAAATCATCTCCGATCTGGCGGCAGGCATTGCCGAGCAGCTGCCCGGCCTGATGCAGACCGGCGTGGAGATCATCACTCAGCTGACCCAGAGCCTGACCAACGCTATGCCTGCCATGCTGGATACTGCAGGCGAAGTGCTGGGCACTCTGTCGCAGGGTATCATTGACAACCTGCCGGAGCTGATCGTCTGTGCAGCCTGCATCATTTCCGAACTGGCGGATTACCTCGGCGACCACGCTGACGACATCATGGATAAGGGTGTCCAATTCGTTGAGAGTATTATCACCGGCATCACCGCAGCACTGCCCCAGCTTATCACGTCGGCGGCTGGCTTGATCGCCAAATGGGCAGCTGCCCTGATCGCCCACCTGCCGGACATCCTCAAATGCGGTGCAGCTATGCTGACCACGCTGGTGGACGGTATCATCCGCAGCATCGAAAATCTGGCCGAAGCAGCCCTCGCCTGCATCGCAAAGCTGGTGGGTGTCTGGGACGGAAACATGGACGAGTTCGGCCATATTGGTGAGAACATCGTTCAGGGCATCATCAACGGCATTGCAGGCATGTGGGGCAAGCTCACCTCGTGGGTGTCCGGCCTGATCGCCAACCTCGTTGGAACGGCCAGCAATGCCGCCACCACCGGTGTCGCGTCCGGCGCTGCTTCTGCGGTGGCATCAGCCTACAACGGCAAAGGAATGAACCGTGACCAGCGGCATCAGGACGCACTGGCAGGCAAGGGCATCAGCAACAAGAGCTGGACTGAGCGCCAGAACGAAGCAAAGGCCGCAGCGGCCGAAAGCCAGAAAGCCGCCGAGACAATCTCCCAGTCCGCAGGCAAAGCCGCATCTGCCGTCAGCACCTCCGGCAAAAAGGCCAGCGCCAGCACAAAAGCCGTCACCGCGTCCGTAGTTAAGTCCATCTCCGACACGACCACCACGGTCAAGGACGGCGTGACCCGGACGGTGGAAACGGTCAATGAGACCTTGTCCAACGGCAAAAAGCAGCAGAAACAGGTCATCACCGAGACGTCCCAGCAGGTCGTGAACGGCGTGCGGAAGGACGTCAAGACCGTTACCGAGATCGCAGCCGACGGCAGCCGGACCGTCAAGCAGACCATGGAGGACGTCAAGGCGTCCGTACAGACCACGGTCAAGGACACCCAGACCAGCATCGTGGACGGTGCACAGGTCACGGTGGAAAAGACCACCGAGACCCTGACTGATGGCAGCGAGCGGGTGTCCACCGTGACTACCCGCACCGGCACCGAGGTCATCGAGGGCGTAGAGCGCACCGTCAAGACCGTGACCACCAAGACCGCCGACGGTGTGGAGACCACGGTCAAGACCATTGAGGATGCCGGACCGCAGTATGCCAGTGCCGGAGAGCTGTTGACCACTCAGCTGCGCACCAAGCTGGAAGATGGCTGGAAGGACATCAAGAAGGACATCCAGACCGACGCGGTCGGTGCCATCAAGACCCTTGCCAATGCGCTGAAAAACGGCGATCTGGAACAGTTGGGCTTCTGGGCGGCCTCCTACTTCTGGCAGGCGTGCACGGATAAACAGAGGGAGCAGATCACAGCCATCGCGCAGGGTGCGCTGGACCAGCTCGGCAATGCGTTGTCCGGCGTTGGCAACAAGCTGGCAGCTCTTGCATCCAGTCTGGTTGCAAAGTTCGTGCCCGCTGCAACGACGGCCACCGGTGCGCAGGAGGGGCTTAACGTTGCCATGGATGCCAACCCCATCCTGCTGGTGATTTCTCTGATCGGCATGTTGGTGGGCGCACTGCTCAACTTTGCCAGCACAAACAAAAACGTCGCAAACGGCATGAACGATGTATGGTCGGGCGTGGCCGATTTCATGTCTTACATTTTTGAGGGCCTGATGTGCGTCCTTGGCTTGTTTGTGGAGCAGTTTGTCATCGAGATCAATACGCTGATCGGTGCCTACAATCTCGTCGCACAGCTTTGGGACGGCCACATCGACTATGTGTCCAACCCCGCATGGGACTATGCCAAGAAGATCCAGAAGGAGCGTGAGGACCGCAAGAACGCCCGCCTCGCCAAGCAGGAGCAGGCCGAGCTGGATGCGGAGTATGCCCGTCAGTCCGGCGATGCCGAGAAAACGCAGCTGGATGCCGAGTACGCTAAAAAGGCTGCCGAACTTGCCCGGGCGAAGCTTACCGAGGATGACCCCGGTATGCTGGATGCCGAAAAGGCCGTGGCTGCTGCGGACTATAAAAAATCCGTTGCCGACCTCGAAAAGAAACTGCTGGATGCCGAGTACAAGAAGCAGTCGGCGCAGATCGGCAAAAAGACTGCTGCCGATGCAACCGCGCTGGCGGATCTGGAAAAGAAGCTTGTCGAGGCCGAGAACACCCTGCGGATGGGCGACCTTGAGCGGGAACTGCTGCAGCTGGACTACGAAAAGACCCTCCGAGACCTGGAAGAAAAATACAAGCCCAGCACCCCCGCCGAGCCGGAGAAGCCTGATGCCTCGACGGACCCTGACACCCCCGGGACTACGCCGGATAAGGACAATACCGATGCCATCCGGGACAACACCGAGGCCCTGCTGGCCGCAAACAGCAAGCTGGCCGAGATGGTGCGGCAGGCAGACAGTCTGGTGCTGTCGGACAACATGGCCATCTCTCGCAGTGTGGCCGCTTCCGGCACGGCAAAGGTAGCCGCAGCCGCCAACCAGTACCACCGGGAGGGCGACACCAACATCACCCAGAACATTTACAGCAAGGCCCAGACGGCGGCAGACCTCCAGCGGGAAGCACGCTGGGAAGCCGACCGGGCCAAGGCCCAGAAACGATGAAAGGAGGGCTCTGAATGCCATTTCGCAAAGACCATTTGCGGCTCGTGACGGATGCCGGGGCCGCTCTTGACATCGGGTGGGACTACGGCACGCCCTACTCCCTCGATCCCATCAATGGTGTGAACGTAGATCTGCAGACCGCACAGGGCGTGAACCAGATCGGCAACACGGTGGAGAAACAGAGCGTGGCCGGGGTGAGCCGTGAACTCATCATCCACTGCCACAGCCCCCACGGCGATGCGGATGCCGCCCTGCTGCTGGAAAAACTCCCCTACTTCACCAGCGGCACCATGTACTTTGAGGACAAGTATTTCTGCCGCTTTGTGCTTTCCAAGACCCCCTACACAAAGAGCATCCACCCATACCCGGTCCTTGACATGATGTTCTTCTGCCCGAAGCCCTTCTGGTACGATCTGACCGCTCAGAGCTTCTGCATCAACGGCTTTGTGCCCAGCTTCAGGCTGCCGGTCAACTACTCCAAGCCCCACCGGTTCGGCGTGCGCACCTCGTTTGGCTGGCAGAACGCGGTCAACCCCGGGGCGCTGGCTGTACCCTTCACGGCCACCCTCAAAAGTGACGGTGCGGTGGTCAACCCCTGCGTGCTGAACATCATCACGGGCCAGAGCATCCGCATCCTGACCACCCTGACCCCGGGGCAGGTCATCGAGATCTACCGCACCACCACCGACAAGCTGGCCGTCAAGCGGACAGAGGACGGCACGGAGGAGAACATCTTCTCCCTGCTGGACGAGGACAGCGACCTGCTGGAGCTGGCTCCCGGAGACAACCTGCTCAAGGCCACCGCCGACAGCGGCGAGACCCTCCTGCAGGTCACGGTGCAATTTTATCCCATGGTTTCAGGCATTCTGCCGGAGGTGATCGCATGACGCTGGATGTTTTGGATGAGACGACCCTTGCCCGGCTGGGCCGGGTGGAGGTCTGGGTGAGCCTTTACTGGGACGAGCCCTACAACACCGAGGGTGAGTTCACCCTCGAAGTCAGACCCACCGAAGAGAACCTGTCCCTGCTGCGGGAGGGCCGCTGGCTGCGCCGCAGTGACAGCAACGTGCCCATGCGCATCTGCCACCGGAGCAACGAGAACACCGACAGCAATCTAGTGGTCACCGGCTTCCCGGGAACGTGGATCTTCACCAAGCGGGCCTGCACCGTCATCGTGAAGAGCGAGAACGCGGAGCAGGCCATGCGCAGGCTGGTCAATTCCATGGAGCCGTGGCCCAAGCTGGAGCTTGGAGAGCTGGTGGGCTTTGACACCACCTACACCGCACAGACCTCCGGCGGCAGCATCATGGACTACCTGATGACCATCGGCGCGGCCTGCGACCTAGGCTTCCGGGTACGGCTGGCAGGCAAGAACGCAGATAAGAAGCTGCTGTTCGAGGTCTACCGGCCCACCGCCGACCCCAACAACAGGTTCAGTACCAAGTGGGGCAACCTGACCGGGGCCAGTTGGGCCTTTGGGGACAGCGACTATGCCAACGTTGCCGTTGTTCAGGGGGCCGGTGAGGGCGATGCCCGGGCCACCGTGACCGTGGGCCTGACGGATGCCACCGGAGCCGACCGGCGGGAGCTCTATGTGGATGCCCGGGACGTGCAGCCGGACGAGGAAAAGGGCGAGAGCAACAAGAGCGAAGCCTACCTCGAGCGGCTCATGGCCCGGGGCACCAACAAGCTGCTGGAACAGCTGCGCACCGGCTCCATTGAGCTGACCATCGATGCCGAGGGGCTTTCCCCCGGCGACGTGGCCTTCTGCACCATCCCGGAGCTGGGCTACAAGGCCACCGTCCGGGTGGCCGATGTCATCACCCAAAGCCAGAGCGACAGCACCACCCGCACCGCGCGGCTGGGCACACCGGTCTGGCGCAAGCTGTAAGGAGATGATCTTTTGAGCAAAATCGTTTTATACCCCGCCGACGGCTACGACTTCGATGCCGCAGACGTGGCGGCCTACCTTGCGGGCCTCACCAGCGGTGTGTTCAGCTCCGCTGAGGACTTCCCGGTGACAGCCGCAGACGGGCTGAAGGTCACCGTGGGCGCGGGCCGTGGCTGGGTGCACCCCAGCCGTTTCACCGGCTACTCCATCACAAAGCGGGAGGCCGACACCCTGACCCTGCCGCTGGCCGACCCGTCTCTCCCCCGCATCGACCGCATCGTCATGCGCTATGATGCCGGTGCCAGAGCCGCCAGCCTGCAGGTGCTGCAGGGCACGGCATCCAGCACACCCACGGCCCCGGCCATCTCCCGCACTGAGCTGATCTACGACCTCTGCCTTGCCGAGATTACCCGCCCGGCAGGCTCCACCGCCGTCACCACCGGCCAAATCACCGACACACGGCTGGACGAGAAGCTCTGCGGCATCGTGCGGGACGGCGTGACCCACATCCCGACGGCGGAACTTCTGGCCACAGCAAAGGCGCGGATCGCGGAACTGGAAGAGACTGCATCGGACAGCAGCCGCAAGGCCGCTGCCTGTATGGAGGAGGCTGCTGCATCTGCCAAAGCCGCTGCCGACGATCGAGCCGCCGCCGGGACCCATGCCGCCAATGCCAAGCAGGCTCTGCGTGACACCACACAGGCCCGCGATGACGCGCTGCAGGACATCAACGCTGCCTGCACGGAGGCTCTGGACAGCGTCAGCAAGGCAACCTTGCCCGCACAAGAGGCCGCTGCCAAGGCCGGCAGGAAAGCGACGGAGGCCACAGACGCTGCAGCAGCGACTGCGAAAGACAAGACAGCGGCAGGCACAAGCGCCGAAGAGGCTGCTCGAAGCCAGAGCGCAGCAGCTAAAAGCGCCGAGGAGGCCAAAAAAGCTGCTGGTGAGGCGAAATCCTACGTCTCCACTGATCCTACCCTGTCCACCGAGGGTGCGCCTGCCGATGCAAAGGCCACCGGTGACGCGCTGGAGAAAAAGGCCGTTAAGACACACACCCACGATCTGAGCGCGCTTATCAACGCGCTGAGCGCGGGTACCAGCACCCCGCAGGATGCAGATTACTATGTATCCCAGTATGCCGGCGGCGGAAGCACAACGACCACCTACCACCGCAGGCCCATGAGTACGCTGTGGGCGTACATCAAGAGCAAGGCGGAAAGCGTATTTGCGGCCAAGAGCCATACCCACAACTATGCCGGGTCCGGCAGCGCTGGCGGGTCGGCCAACAGTGCCGTCAAACTCGATACCGCAACAGCGGGCAGCGCGACGAAACCGGTATACATCAGCGGCGGCAAGCCGGTGGCCTGCACTCACTCGCTGGGCAAGGATGTACCGGCCAACGCCG
>OOCL01000543.1_pt1 | contig 29321 bp, 40 predicted proteins | sample 1671211 | NCBI WGS metagenome assembly OOCL01 (sample SAMN06348133, study PRJEB24527) | human gut metagenome | biome: human gut; feature: ankylosing spondylitis patient; material: feces | host: Homo sapiens | place: China | collected 2015-10 | reverse complement strand
TATCGTAGGTCTTCCACCTTTTTCCGGTTTCTTCGTAGTGGTTCCACACCAGCCGCGCCTCCGACTTGACCGCCACACTGGCCGCGATGGTGTCATACAGCGTCTTGCCGCTCAGGGTGCCGTCCGCAGCGATGTCCAGATAGTCGCCCACCTTCACGCCGCCCAGCGTGCTGACTGTAGCAGCGGGCAGGCTGTACGGCGTGCCGAACTTTTTGTCCGCCTCGGACTTTTTGTAGTAGTCGGAAAAGTCCACATTGACGGACGCGTCTTTCCAGGCAGAGGTAACGGGGTTCCACACCCAGATGGTGCTGTTTTCCGCAACGATCGCCCAGGAACCAGCGGCCGCTGTGGGGTAAGCGTCACGCAGGTCCTGAGCGGTGCTGTAGTAGCCCTTGCAGCCGTTAGCGATGAACGTGATCTGGTCCGCTGCTTTTTTGGCGGAGCTGGCGTTATCCTGTGCGTTTTTCGCATCCGCAGATGCAGACGCAGCTGCCTTCTTGGCAGTGGTTGCAGAATTTTCCGCAAGCGTCACCGCCTTTTTCGCCGCCTGCTGTGCCTCCAGGCAGGTAGACACATAAGACAGCCAGGAGGACGAAGAGACGCCGGTGACGAAGAAATAGCTCTGCACGGCCACATCATCCGGGTAAGCGGCCCCGCCCACCCGGACAATGATGTCAAAGCTGCGCAGCTCGTAGCCGGTATCGGGGCCCATCACACACAGGTTGACGTGTACGTCGCCGGGGCGGCGCAAGGCCTGCTCGGCCAGCTCCAGTGTGATGATGTGGGCGTTGTCGGCGTCCACAGTCACGGCGGCGTGCTTGCCGCTGGTGGTGAGGATCTGGTCATACCAGCCGAAGTTGTTGGCCCCCTCGCCCCGGTACTGCACGGTGTACACCGCACCTTCCGGGGCCTTGTACGGGGTGCCGCCGTTGTAGAGGGCCATGCCGATGAACCGGCTCTGCGCGTCCGACTGCATCACAGGGACGACGGGCGGCGCGCTTTGGGACTGAAAGTCAATTTTAAGGATCTGCATTCGATGCCTCCGAAGTGTCCGGGTCAGTGTACTCGATCACGTCACCGGAATAAGATTTGCTGCCGGAAGAGATGGTGCCCGCCACGCTGTTGAGCTGCACGGCGTTCTTCTCTGCATGGTAGGGATAAACGGTGTACTGGGCCACCTGCATGGTGGTGTTGGTGTGCCGGTCACGGTCCATGAGCACTACCTTGTCATACAGGCCAAAGGACAGATACGCATACTGATCCGGGGCCAGCCGGGCAAGGTCGGCGATCTGGCAGCTGTAGGAGCACTTGGGGAACGCTGCCGCCTTGACCATGGCGTCGGCCTTGATCTTCAGGGCGGACTTGTCCGAGATGGAGCTGTCCGTCTCGCTGTGCCAGATGACCCGGCTGTCGTAGTTGTGGCACTGTGCTTCCACGCTGATATCGCCTTTGCCGTACAGCAGTAGGGCTGTATAGTAGCTGTCGCCGGTCTCCGCTTTTCCTTTATAATAGGGCTGTTCGGTCAGGTTCAGCTCGTCGGTGAAGTAGGTGCCGTTCGGGGTCCGGGCGCCGGGGTCCACAATGATCATCTGGCGGGCGGAAGTCGTGCCGGGCACGAGGAACCGCACAGGGTAGTTCTTCCACACGTCCACCGCTTTCTGCACCAACTCCAGCGGGTTGCCGGTGAACTTTTCAATGGCCAGCTTCTCGGTGGCTTTGTCCGGGACGGTCAGGCTCCAGTCCGACAGGCCGGAAATGGCCCGCCGGAGGGTGTCGGCCATGGTCTGTGGGCCCTTGGAGAACAGGCCGGTGGACACATAGTTGTTCCAGTTCTTCAGCAGGGTGCCGCACAGGCTGTCCAGATCCAGCACGGCCTCGTAGTCGGTGGAGCTGCGCCCCACGTTGATGCTGGACAGTGCATAGGTCTGATCTTCGGTCTTTTCCACCAGCCGCACCCGCTCGGTGAGCAGGCGGGCCTGCGGGTGGCCCCGTGGCAGGCTGAATTTGATCTCATCCTCCCAGCCGTTCCAGTTGTGCACGATGCAGTAATCATCACAGTCCAGCGGGATGTGATGACCGTCTGCGGACACGATGGCAAGCACGGGCAACGCCTCCTTTACACAAAAATGGGGTAATACTCGACGTAGCTCTGCCCGGTGTGGGCAAGGCTGTTTTCTCCGGCACGGACGGTGGGCCAGCCGGAAATGCCGGTGACGGCCTGAAACAGGTTCTGGCCGTTGCACAGCACCTGCCGGGTGATGCCGTCCACGCACACGGTGTCACCGGCCTGCAGATCTTTGAGCACGCAGCTGCCGCCGTTGGGGTAGTGCACGGTGTGGCTGCCGGCCTCCGTTACCGTCTCTGTGATGCGGCACTCCATCTGCGGGGCGGTGCCCGCTGCAAAAAAGGTCTGGACATCCGCAGGAAGCACCAGCGTTTCCAGCGCCCCGTGCCGGTAGCCTGCCAGCGTGTAGGTGCAGCTGAGGATGCAGCCGTCGGTGTCCTGCTCCTGTGCCTTGCCGCTGTCCAGCAGCAGAGCCGTGTAGGTGCCGCCGTCCGGCAGAGCCAGCTCCACCGTGCCGCCCAGAAAAGCCGCCGTCAGGGCGCTGCGCTTGGCCGCTGCGTCGGCAGGGCTTGCGCCGTAGATGTCCACCGGCAGCGAGATTGAGCGAAGGCCGTACTGGGTGGAACAGAAGGTGATCCGGCTGCCTGTGTAGCTGGTGAGGTAGTTCTGGGTGAGAGTGCTGCCGCTGACATACCAGCTGGACAGCAGCAGGGCCCCGAACTCGCTGGCCCCGTGGTCGTTGATATAAAAATCTTCCATGGTTCATCACCTCCGAAAGCCCAGTTCCTCGTCCATGTAAGACGCGGTGGTGCGGGCCATTTCTCTGCCGTCCACGTTGAACACCGCCGTCAGGCTGCCCGTGTAGCTGGCCGTGAGCTGCTGCGCTGCCCCGGAACCGGTTCCGTTCTGGGTGCGAGCTATGCTGCTCTGGTTGGCCATGGAGGCCGCCTGCGTGCGCCGGGTAAGCTCTGCGGCAGTGATCGTGTCGCTCTGGGTGTAGCCGCTGCTGTCCGGGTGCGGCAGGGCCGGTGTCTCATCGGTGGAGCTGCCGTCATCGGCAGAACCGCCCTTGCGGCCGTACTTCTTCCACAAAAAAAGCCCAAGCCCGGCAATGCCGGCCACCAGTGCGATGATGGCAAAAACCTCCGGGTGGGCTGCAATCAGGCCGCCCACCTTGCCCACAAGGCCCGCCACGGCCTTGCCGATGGTGCCAATGCCGGACACGGCAGCACCCACCAGCTTGCCCATGCCGCCGGAGCCGGACAGCCCGCTGGCAATCTCACCAATGCCCTGGATTGTGGCTCCGGCACCGTTTTTGATGCCGCTGCCCAGGATGCCGGACACGGCCTCAAAGGCCTGCTGCAGCCCGCCTCCGGCGTAGGCCTCGTTAATGGCGGACAGCGCTTTCTTGGCCCAGGCGGAGACGGTCTCCCGCTGGCTCTGGGTCACCTGGCCCCAGATGAGCTTGGCCACTGTCTCGGCAATGCCGGCCCAGTCTTTGTTTTTGACGGCGGAAATGCCGTCCTTGATGATGCCAAAGATGCCGCTGCTCAGCTCGCTCTTGGCCCCGGACAGGGCCTCGTCAATGCGCTTCTGGGTGGCAGTGACGGAGGTGTCGATCTGCTGGGCGGATTCCTCCACCTTGTCCTGCACGCCATCCACATAGGTGATGATCTTCTCGTAGGTCTCGCGGCCGCTTGCACCGATGCGCTCCCCGGCCTCGGTGACGGTCTGCTCCACATGGCGGGACCCGTCGGCATAGATCTTGGTCACCTCGGCAGTGGTGACGGTGGCCCCGTCCTTGTAGCTGGTGGCCGTTTTCTTGGCCGTGTCGGTCAGCACCTTGGACATGTCGGCGTAGGACTTCGTCACCTTCTGGGTCACGCCGTCCACCTTGGTGGTCACCAGGGTGTATTCCCGCTCGACGCCGTTGACCATCTCCTTGCCGGATTCGGTCACCTTCTCGGTCAGGCGGTCAAACTCCTTGCCGGTGCTGTCACGGATGTGCTCGTTGACCGATTCCACCGTGGTCTCCACCTGCCCAAGGGCGTTCTGGGAATAGGTGGTGTAGTTGTCGGTGGTGGAGCGCAGGACGGTCTCTGTGACAGCCTTTTTGCTGGATTTCTTGGTGCTGGAACCGGCGGAGGACGGGATGTCACTGACTACAACAGCCGCTCCCCGGCTGCTGCCGTTTCCGGAGCTGCTGGTGCCCTTTGGCACCCACCCGTTGTCGTCATCCCACTCCATGCCCTCGTGGGCATTGTCCCAGTCCTTGGCGTTCCGATTTTGCTTGTACTCATCCCGGGATGCTGCGTAGGCGCTGTTGTAGGCATCCAGAACAGCCTTGGGTCCGTCCGGCATAGCGGCAATGGCAGCGGCGATGCCCTTGATGGCGGACCACAGCATGTTGAAGGTGGTCAGCACGCTGTTCACCGCAAAATCGGCAGCGGATTTCAGGCCGGACATGCAGGTGTCCCAGCTGGCGGCAAAGGTCTCACTGGTGGCTCGTGCGGTCGCAATGCCTGCGGTCAGGGTAGCAACCACGGCCACCACCGCTCCGATGGGGTTCGCTGCCATGACAGCGTTCAGGGCGACCTGTGCGACGGTCAGCGTGTTGGCCCCGCTTGCGGCAGCCAGGTGGGCAGCGTTCAGGGCTGTGGTCGCCAGAGAGTATGCGGCGGTTGCCGTGGTTGCCAGGGCGGTTGCGGCCTTGTAGGAAACGACTGCGGTCGTTACGGTAACCGTGCCGGTGGCCAGCAGTGCGAAGTTATCCTTGATGAGCTGCACGGCGTCGGCCAGCACGGACAGCTCCGGGGTGGTCTCCCGCACAGCGTCCAGCAGACCGTCGATGCCGTTTGCCTCAAAGCCTGCTTTGCAGGCAATGGCCAGATCGTTGCACTTGGTTACCGCCTCGCCAAAGGCGTCGGTCAGATCTTCCATGACCACGCCCGCCAGCTGGGTGGCGTTGTCCTTCAGGGTGGACAGGCGGCCATTGAGCGTCTGGCTCTGGGTGGCCATGCTGTCATAGTAGCGGCCACCTTCTTCGGCAGCGGCCTGCAGCGCCTGGGTCAGGACATCGTAGGTGATGGTCATGCTCTGCACGTCCTGCACGGACTTGCCCGTGTAGTCGGCCAGCACCTGATAGATGTTGATGCCCGCCATGGCGAACTGCTTGATGTCCACGCTGGTGGCTTTGCCCTGGTTGGCTACCTGCTGCAGGTTCTGGGCCATGCGTTCCAGCTCGGCAGACCCGCCGCCGGTGGCTGCCACCGCGTCGCCCAGGGCAAGGATGGTCTTGCGGCTGTACTCGGCGTTCTCACCGGCAGAAATGAGGTATTCGTTGGACTTGACCAGCGTAGCCGTGTCAAAGGGCGTGCGGGCTGCGTCTGCCTGCATGGCAGCCAAAGCAGCGTTGGCCTTTTCCGCGTCGCCCAGCAGGTTGGTGAGGGCGGTTCTGTATTTCTCGATCTCTGCGTTGTAGGACACGCCGGTGGAGATCAGGGTCTTGCCGGCGTCCACCACCTTGTCAACGCACTTGGAGATGATGTTGCCGATGGCCACCTGCCCCGCGGTAAACTGGGAGACGACTTTTTCTTTCGTTTCCTTGGCGGAGCGCTGTGTTTTCTGGCCGGCAGAATCGGCGTCCGTGCCCACTTTGTCGGAGGTCTCTTTGCTGGTCTTTCGAACCTTTGCCCCGGCGTCGGCGGCTTCCTTCTCGCCCTTCCCGGCAGCGCTCTTGACGGCAGCGGCGGCCTTTTGGGCCGCTTCTTCCGTTTCGGACACCACGCTGTCGGCGGCCTTGGCGGCGGCAGAGGCGGTTTTCTGGGCCGCCTGTTCCGCTGCCTGTTCTACCTGGTCAAGGCCCTCTTGGGCCCCGCTGGGATCGGTCACGACGCCGAAAACGACCTCGCCGTCATGTTCGCGTGCGATGGTGCATCACCTCCCGGAATGCTCTTTCTGGTATTCGGCCTGCCTGGCAAGAATGGACGCCTTGCGGTCTGCCATGGACACATAGCGCCGGGCCGTGCCGCCGGCCTCCGCAGGCAGGGCGTACACCCGGCGCAGCTTCTCGTATTGCTCCCGCATTCCCTTGGGCATGTCGGTCAGATCTTCGGTGCGATAGCTGATGATCTTGCAGATGCGGCACTCGTCCGGCAGGCTCCGGAACAGGGCCATGAAGTCCCACCAGTGCAGCTGCGCCGTGCGCAGGTCGATGCCGTAGGTCTGCAGAAAGGCCGCCCAGATCAGGGGGCCGTCTACCGCAAAATCAAAGCCCCGGGGCATTTCCCGGAACGCCTCCGCGCTGCGCTTCTCCCGCTCGGATTCCTCGGCGCCGCAGCGGTAAAAGTCCAGAAAGGCGTCGAGGTTGTCCTTTGTGAGCGGGCCATGTATGAGCACCCGCTGGGCGTAGTCCTGCAGGGCGGCTTCCTGCTCGGGTGTGTGGGCCCGGGCGGCCATGTTGTCGTAGGTGACCCACGCCCGGAAGTCCGTCTCAAAGCCCTGCGGCAGGCTGTCGGTCAGGTAGCAGTCCGGGCGGGTCATGCCTTGGCCCGGCGTGCTGCCCGGCGCTGCTCCCGGTTCATGGGAATGGGGATGGGGATGGGGATGGGTGCCGGGATGGAACTCTTGGCGTCCTTCATGGCTTCCCGGTCGATGGGCTGCAGGGCGGCCATGCGTTCCAGTGCCTCCGGGTTGGCAGCGGCATTGAAGTCGGCAAGCAGCTGCATCAGATCTTCCAGGTCATCCACGTCGATGCCCAGGCGCTGGTCGTAATCCTCGCCCAGCAGATCCGCAAAGAAGTCATCCAGAATCTCGTTGAACTTGATGAGATACTCGTCATCTTCCTTGTCCAGCACGTTCAGCGCCGCCATGGCTGCCTTGTAGCCCTGGATGTACCGCTTGTAGTCCTTGCCCTTGGTCACCTTAAAATCGAATTTCACGTTGCGAAGAATCATAAAAAGCTCCTTTCGTTGGGCCCTGCGCCGGTGCTGCCCCGGCTTGATCTGGCTGGTTCAGGGCATAAAAAATCCCCGTCCGGGGAGGTGGACGGGGACATGCTTGTGGGAAACTCAGGTGGCGCTGTAGGTGTACTCCTTGGGCTTCTCCACACCGGAGACGGTGACAGAGATGCCGGCGTTGTTGCCTGCGCCATTGGAGGCGTCGCCGTTGACGATGACGGAGGCCTTGCCGGTTTCACCCTTGCCGGTGAGCATGGAGAAATAGACATACGGCACGATCACGGCGCTGCCGGTGCCGAACATCACGGCCAGGCTGGTGACCCAATCCTGCCAGGCGTCGCCGTGGGTGCGGTCGCCGGAGATGGAGAAGGTGCGCTGGGCACTGGTCTTGATGGTGGCATTGCCCTTGCGGATATACTGCTTGTCCTGGGTGCCGGGGTTCACGGCAGCGGAGTGCTCGGTGATGCACTCCTGGCAGACGATGTAGTCATTCACATCCTTCTGGGTGTCAGCAGTCTGGAATGCCAGCACGAAGTCGTCCGCCATTTCCAGGCCGGCATAGTCTGCACTGGGGGTGATGCCGGTCATCACTTCTTTAACGGTCATAAAATCGCTCCTTTCGGTTGATAGTAGATCAGCTGCAGCTGGATCTGGGCGCGGCAGGCCCCACCCTCGGCTTCGAGGATGTAGCCGCTGGAGGTGACGGACACCTCCCGGACGGTGCGCCCGCTGCCCAGCTGCGGGAAGTTGCGGGCCCGGTTCTGGCTGGCCACCCATTCGGTCAGGTCGTCCCAGAAGCCGGACGCTGCCGCCTGCTGGGAGATGTTGTCCGGGGTGTAGATGGTGTGGGAGGCCAAAACGTAGTTTTTCAGCCGGAGGGATCCGCTGAAATAGCGCTTGAGCTCCGGGGCACCGGGCATGTCCAAAATGGTGTATTCCTCGGCATCGCCGGTCAGGCCGCCCACCCGGAACGCCACGCCGTCCTCCTGTGCGGAGGCCACCAGCGGGCAGGTGCGCAGCCAGTCGCGCATGGCCTGAATGGCAGGGGTCATCTGGTTTCCTCCTTCATCACTGCTTTCCAGAACTGGTTCCATGAGACTTTGTTGGCGTCCTTGCTGCGCTCGGCCCAGTAGCTGCCGCGCAGGCCGGTGTCACCGTGCAGGCCCTCGCCCTGGGGGTGCAGATAATACTGAGGTCTTGCATAGGGCGTTGACCAGATGATCTCACCGGTCTCGTAGTCGGTGGCCAGCTGGGCGGAATTGTCCAGCATACCGGTGTCAAAGGGCACCAGCGGGTGGGTGTCCCGGATGATGCGCTGCATGAGCTTGCCTCGGCCCGTGACCATGGCCCGGGTCAGGTTGGCCCCCACGTCCTTGTTCCAGCGGATATGTGCCTTGCACTTGCCGCTGCGGTGCTGCACTGTGAACAGGGTGCCCATGGGCGTTGTGATGGTCAGGCGTCCGCCGTGGCTCTTGTCCCAGATGGTGGCCATGACGTCATCTCCCTTCCACATGCCAGTGCGGCAGCAGGGGCTCCCGGTTGTCCGAGACTGCCGCCACCGTGCAGCAGGGGTGCGTCTTTTCCAGCCGGGCGTATTCCTCGGCGGTCAGGCTCTGCACCGCACCCTGCACCACCTTCCAGCCCCGCTTGAGCGTCCAGTGCTTTGCCTTTTCGGCAGCGGGCAGGGCCGCCCACTGCACATAGGGCAGGTAGCCCAGGGTGCACACGCTGGCCGGGATGCGGATGTGGGTGGTGCGTTCGGGGTCCTTGCTGGTGCCGGTGCCGGAGGTGTCCAGCTTCTCCCGCCAGCTGCAGGCCGGGAACACCCAGCACTTGGGCGTATCAGTGTCGGCCTTGGGGTCGTGGATGAGGTTCACCACGGTAACAGACGTGTTCATCTCACATGATCCCCCTGTACAGCAGGCCGTGGGGGTCCGCCCCGAGGGCGGCTTCCAGCACATTCCAGGCTTCAAAACGCACGGCGGCGCTCAGGCTTGTGTTGGCCGCAAAGGTCACAGCATAGCCGTCATTGGAGACGCTCTGTGCGCCCGGTGCAGCACCCACAGCCAGCTTTGCAGCCAGCAAATCCACGATCTGGGCGCAGGCATCCGCCAGCATCTGACGGCAGCTCTCGCACACGGCGGCATGGGGCTCCGCCTTGCCGAAGGTCGCGCTGTCGATGAGCCGGGACGCCCTGCTGCACAGCACACCGAACGCCTGCTCACTCACCGTGCCGCCCGCCTCCTGATACTCCGGGTAGGTGCAGTAGTTCATGGGCGGGGCCCTCCTTACGCTTCGATGCGCTTGATGTACAGGGTCTTGGGCTTGGACACCTTGATGCCGTACACCTTGCGGCCCTGCACAGCGGACGCGCCAATGTACTTGCCGGAGCCGCCCAGATCCTGCAGGTGCACGGGGGTCTGCCACTCCATCACACGGTGGCACCAGTTGGGGTGGCCGCAGATGAACTCGGTTGTAGTTTTCTTGGTGCTGACACGGGTGGTGTTCTCGAAGTCCATGTTGTTGGATTCGTACACCGCAAAGCCGGCGATCTGACCCACCGCACCGGTCTGCACCAGCTGCTGGGACAGGTCACCCTGCTTGATGAACTTGTCATCCTGCATGAGGATCTCCAGATACTCAGGGCTGACGATCATAAAGCGGCCGGTCTGGGGCACGCCGTTGCGGCTCAGGGTGCGCTTGGCGGCCAGAGCCTCTTTGTAGGCGGTGGAAGCGGTGCAGGCGGTCTTGGTGGCGCTGATGGTAGCACCGGTTGCACTCTGCAGCGCCTCGATGGACTTCTTGTCGATGGACAGGGCCATGGAGTAGGCGGCGCTGTCCAGACGCTCGGCGGTGATGCCGTCGGGCACGGATGCAGCGTCAAAGCCGTCGATGATCTCATTGACAGCCTCGTCGTTGTCGATGTCCAGATCCAGATAGGTGGTGGTGCCGGCATCGGCATCCACGCCGTTTGCCTTGTCGTATGCCTTGACGGCCACCTCGGTGTCACGCACCGGGATCTTGACCTTGCCGGCCTTGGGGCTGCCCTCGTAGCGGGTGTTGAAGATCGCACCGTCACGGGTGACCAGAGTGGCCCGCAGCTTTGCGTCTACCAGAGCGGAATACCGCTCCTGATTTGCATGTGCCATGTTGAACTCCTTTCGTTTTACAGGTTCAGTTCGGGATTCAGGGACTTAAAGGCGGCTTCCACACCATTGGATTCGTTGGCGGGCGGTGCGCCATGCTCAGCGCCGGTAGAGACCACGGCCACGCCGGCGGCACCGTCTTCACCAAAGGCCCAGGGGTTGGCCTTGGCAGCGGCGTCCAGAGCCTTGTCAATGTCGGCGCTGCGGTCCTTGGAGCCCTTCAGAGCGTCCAGATCCAGCAGGGCACGCACCGCCTTGACGCTGCGGCCCTTCTTGCCCAGGATGGCAGTGTTCAGGGCGCTGTCAAAGGCAAAGCCGTCCGCCTGGGCCTTCATGTCCGCCTGCAGCTTGGTCAGCTCGGCCTCGTACTCCTCGGGCTTCTTCTTGCCTTCAAAGGCTTTCAGGCCGTCCTGGGCGGTCTTGAGCTGGGCGTTTGCGTTGTCCAGCTGGGCCTGCAGGGCAGTGGCGGCGGCCTTTTCGCGGTTGACGTCGTTGCCGTTCTCCTGCATGATCCAGTTCAGCTGTTCCTCGGTAATGCCGGGGATCTTGTTCTTCACATCTTCACGTTTCATGGTGGAAAAGCTCCTTTCTGTGGGGAAAACCTCGGTTTGGTGACACGGTTCTCCGTCCGTGTTCGGTTGTGGGCGGGGTACGCGCCGCCCGCCGCTATGGCTGCTCCCGACATTTGTGTCGGGAACATGGCACCGTTTGCAGGGATCGAACCTGCCGCTTCCGGTTTTGGAGACCGGCGCTCTGCCAACATGAGCTAAAACGGCATGAAAAAAGCACGGTGCGGTCTGCATCGTGCTTGATAGTGACTAAAATAGCGGATTTTAGTCAGTGAGGATTGTTTTTGTAGGTGATATAAAGCAGCGCGGCAACAAAGATGAAGCCGCCAACAGCAAAATCAACAATGCCACGGGCAAGATGGAACACGCAGGCGTTGAGGAAGTTCTGCATAGTGTTGCGCCTCCTAAAAATGGGCAAAAGAAAACCACGGTGCGTGTGCATCGTGGTTCAGTTGATGATTTCAAAATTGCCGGCAGGGTAAAGGTAATCTTCCCCGGTATCGTCTACAATGCGATACCAGCCGCGTTCGACAGAAAGAACTTTATAGATTTTGCCGTGAGTTAATTCCAGCGGAGATGTATCGCCAATGTAACGGACTGTATCAATCTTCGTCATAGAACCACCTCTTTACCTTGAATTTTACTTTTTCGCTGCCATTCTGGAACCAGTGGACTTCCGCCTTTACAGCTTCGCCGTCAACATCAAGCCAGCCCTTCGCTTTGCAGTGCTGCCAGTCCTCAGGCTTGCCGCCAAATTCATCGGACAGGCCCTGCGCAACTTCCTCACGAAGAGGATTGACGCCACCTTTTCCGGCGAATACCTGCGCATTTTGTGTTCTGGTTCCTTCAACAAAATAATATTCCTCTCCGGTGGATTTGTCAACCACAACGTAGTTTTTTGCTTTTGCACCAACGCCACGGTAAATTTTGAAGTCGTTCGGAGTTGTCTTTGCCGCCCATCCGGCCTTACTGGCTTCACTCCTGCCAAACTTCGGCACGCTGACACGGGCACTGTCCACCCGCCCGCCGGTGGCCTTGGCAAACTCGCTCAGGCTCTGGCGGGCTGCTTTCAGGCGCACGGCGCTGTCGGTGGTGTCAGACCCGGCGGCACTCTCGGCCAGATACCGCTTCTTCCATTTGCGCACGTTCCGCTCCCGGGCACGCTGCATCTGGTTGACCTCGTACTGGGTGTACAGTTTGCCGTTGTACTCGATGTTCCGGGCGTTCAGCTCCTGCAGGCTCTCCTCCGTCCAGGTGGGCGGGTCGCCCAGCTCAGGGAATACGGCAAAAAAGGTGTGGCGGCAGTTCCAGCCGCAAAGCCCAGCGCCGGTTCCGTAGCCGGTGGCCTGCTCAAAGTCCGGGTAATGCTTGCCCAGGTAGTCCACAGCCCCGCCCCGATGGAAGCGCCGACCCTGCCACTCGGCGTGACTGGGGCGGGCACCACCGTGGGCGCTGGTCTCAACGAACTCCACGTTCATTTCGTCCATGCGGGCTTCCTGCAGCTTGCCTGCGGTCTGGTTGACACCGGTCAGCACCGCCCGGCGGGCCGCAACTTCCAGCGAATCTGTGTGGCCGCTGGGGTAAGTGATCTCCGGCATCTCGTCTGCAAGGCTGTCCACAGCCTGCTTGACGGCGGTTTTGTAGTCAAAGGCACCTGTGGCCACCTTGCCCCAGGCGACATCCAGCGTGCGCTCAAAGGCCCCGGAGACGGTGTTGGCCGTTGTGGCCGTGAGGTTCCGCCATGTGCCGCAGGTCTGCCGGGCACCGGCGTTGAGCAGGTTGTTCAGGGCCGCGCTCTCTTCAAAGGGTGTGGGCTCGAGGTTGTAGTGGTAATAGATGGCATCTTCCCGCTCCATGGCTTCGGTGGCAGCCTCTTTGAGCAGCCTGCGGATGGTGGCTTCGCTCTTGCCGCTGTACTTTGCCAGCAGCTTGACCACGTTCTCCCGCACCGCCTCGGTCTGCTGGTAGCGCCACAACTGCCAGTCGGCCGTTTCGGTGAGGGTACCCATTTTGCCGATGCGCCGGGCGACATCCTGTAAGATCTCATCCTCGACCTGCTGCGCCAGCTGCACAAAGGCATCCGGCATGGCATCGAGGTAGCTCGGCGGCAGCATCAGGCACCCCCGAAGGTGAGCTGCTCATCGGTCTGGCTGTCAGCCTTGGCCTCTGCCGCCCACTGGTGGGCCTCGTCCTCGCTCAGACCATACCGGGCGGACAGATACCGGCAGCGGGGCACAAGCCCTGCCAGAGCGTCCTCCCGCAGCTGTGCGGTGCGCTCCTGCTCGCTGACAATGTAGCTGTCGTCCCAGTTGACCGAGATGCTGGTGTCCGGGTCCACATCTGCACCCAGCAGGTTCTTTGCCGCCCACAGGATGGCCCGCAGAATGCCGATCAGTGCCGTCTCAATGGGGATCTGGTTTTTGTTGGCGTTCTGCACAAGGTCCTGTCGGCTGCCGGTGTACTCGGTGGCGGTGGCCACCTTGCCCAGCTCAAAACTGTAGCGGTGGCAGCCAAGCCCGCACTTGAAGCTCATCATGTCCAGAGCGTCCTGCACGGCCCGGTGGTTGTCCTCGGTGCGCAGGTCGGGGTTGTACTCCCGCCATGCGGCCGGCTGGTCGATGCTGCCTTCCGGTGCGGGCAGCTCGTAGAAGATCTGGCGGTGAACGGCATCCGGCGGCACAGCGTGCTCCACACCGTCCTTGTCCACCCACTTTTTGCACATGGAGCGGTCATAGAAAATTTTCTTGCCGCCCAGGCGGAGGTCCTGCCGGTAGTTGTCAAAGGCGTAATCCGCCATCTGGGCTGCGTCCAGCGCCTCGGAAAAGACGCTCATACCCAGCCCCATGCCGCCGTCAAGGTTTTTGGCGACAGCTGGACTGAACAGGCTGAACCATGCCGGCGCACCGGTGACGGTGATGTGTTCCACCATGCCCGGCGGGGTCTTGGCCTTGGCAAATTTCGGCGTGCCGGAAACATCGTCCATCACCTCGAACCATTCATTCGTGATGGTCCGTTCGCCGCCCTTGCAGGTGTGGGTCTGCAGATAGACGGCGGGCTTACCGCCCATCACGCACTCGGACACAAAGGCGGCCTCGGTCACCACGCCCCGCTCCACGCTGATGGGCAGGATGCAGCAGGCGGGGTCATAGTCCAGCTGAATGCGCCCCTGCGGCGAGGGCAGGGCGTTCCCGGCGGCATCCACCGTCAGGCCTTCCACACTCAGCACAAAAGCACCGGTGCCGGACCAGTAGGCCTGCTCCACCAGCTTGTTGGCATTCTCCCAGAAATGCAGCTGCCGTAAAAGGCCGCCGGTCTGCTGCTCATCACTGCCCAGCAGGTAGGCGGCACTCTTTGCGTCGCCGATCTGGAAGGTGGTCTTGTCGTTGAGCAGCAGGTTTGCCCAGTCCTCGCAGACATGTTTCGGCATCCGCAGGGAAGCCAGACGCCGGGAAATGACGCTGCCGTCCGGGGCGTCCTCCTTCTGGTCGTGGATGTCGGGAACATCGCCCTTCCACCATTGCCGCCAGACTTCAATGTTGCCGTAATAATCCGCATCCAACTGCAGATGTTTGGTTTTGTTCAGATATTCGATAAAGGCCGAAACGTTCATCTTGCAGTCAGTCTCCTGTAATCACGCTCAATGGTGTACTCAAAGGCGTCGAGGGTGTCAATGTCGGTGGTGCCGTCGTCCAGACGCTCGTCCACGCCGGGGCGCTTCTGGCTCCACAGGGCGCTTGCAAGGGCGTCCCGCAGGGTGGCGGCCTCCGGCATATACCAAAAGCGCCCGCCGCCCATGAGAATGGACGTCAGGCGGATGCGGTCGATAATCTGAATTTTTGCGGAGTTATTCACCCGGTCGGCCAGCCAGTACAGTTTAGAGGCCCGCAGCCGGGTGCGGATGTGGTTGATCAGCGTCTGCTCGGCGCTGTCACAGAACATGTAATGGATCTCGCCGTACCGTGCGAACACGGCCAGGCAGAAGGTGAGCAATTGGTTGGCCAGGTAGTCGGCATCCTGGTTGCGGGGGTCCACCCGCTGGGATGCCAGCCCCACGACGCCGGAATAGTACGGCAAAATGCCCGTTGCCACAAAGGCGTGCTGTGAACCGTTGCCGCCGAAGTCCACCCCGATGTGCACCCGCCACGGCTTGCAGGGCTTGTCTGCGGGCCAGAGGAAGCGCTTGTCGTCGGCGGCGATGCTGTCCGCAAACGGGCGGTAGATGATGCCGCCTGCCGCTGCCCACTGGCCGAGAATAAACCGGTTGTAGTACACCGTGCCGGCATATTCTTTTTTCAGCTGCGCCACGAACTCCGGCGGCAGGGTGGGGTTGTCGTCGATGGTGTAGGCCTGACAGTAAATGTCAGCATCACTGTCGAGGAACCGCTTGAACCAGTGCTGGGGGTTATCCGGGTTGCAGGTGCCGTCAAAATGGCTGTGCGGGCAGGAAAGGCGGCTCTTGAGCATCTGAAAGACGCCCTCGTCCCAGGTGGTGATCTCGTCACCGTAGGCATACTCGAAGGCAGCGCCCTGAATGCGGGCAATATGCTTTTTGTTGTCAGCGCCCAGCACATACACCTTGCGGCCAAACAGCTGCACGACATTGCCGGCAGCCGAGGTGCGCACGACGCCCACCAGCTCCGCCCCCCAGAGGGCCCGCATGGGCTCCAGCACGTTGCGTTCCAGCGTGCCCAGGGTGTTGCCCAGCATGACCAGCAGGCCCTCGTCCCGGGCCGCGCAGATGCGCTTCGGGATGGTGACGGCGCAGTCCAGGTAGGTCTTGCCGGAGCGGGTGGCCCCGGTCTTGATGTTCCAGCGGTGGCTGCAGTTGCGCAGGAACTCCTGCTGGAACTCAGTCAATGGCACTGTCCACACCTCCCAGCAGCTCCCGGGCACGTTCCAGCGTGTCGGCGGCGGTATCATCGGGCGGGTTGTCCTCGCCCAGCATCTTCAGCAGCACGTTGGCGGCCTGCGGGTCGCCCTTCTTGGCACGGGCGGTGATGCCCTTGATCACGGCCATCTGGTTGTCGATGTCCTCCGGATCCACAGCATCCCGCAGCAGGGCGTTCACGCTGCGGCGGTCGGTCTCCGGCAGTGCCAGATAGTAGTCCGCCGCTTCCCGCATGGAGCGCTTGCGGCGGCGTGCCACTCCGGAAGCGATGCCGCCCTTTTGGGTAATTGACCGGAGTTCATCCGGAGTTCGTTCTTCGTTTGGCACAAGATTTTTGTACCCATCTTCACGCGGCACGTCACCACCTCTCTTGTCAGAATCATAGAAAAAGCCGCCCCTGCGGACGGCGGGAATATCAAAAAAGGCCCGGCTGGTACATTCAGGCTGTTGGTCGGTAAATGTGTGTTCCCCTGTCGCAGCCGGGCAGCACAAAGCCCGCAGGATTGAAGGGAGTAAACCTTTCCTGCGGGCCTATGCGTGGTATCGGAGAGCTTTTCCGGCTTTGCCGATGATATCATTTTACACCATGAGATACTGCAATCACAATGCAATGATAGTGTAATGTTTTCAGAGCTGCAGCTGTTCCAGCGCCCTGCGGCGTATGATGAAGATCATGCCGAGAGAATAGTTCATATCACGGGCAACCTGCTCCCACGTCAGCACGTCCAGATAATATTTTTTCATGACGGTGTAATCCCGGTGATCCGGCAGCTGCTGCAGGGCCACGTCGATCTCCTCAAACAGGGCGTTGCACTCGGCCAGCTGAAAGGCCACCTGTCGCTCCAGATCGTCCTCCCGCTCCACGGCACGGGCAAGGCTCTGGCCGTCGCCGCTGCTGCTGGGCGTCGGGCTGAAATTCTGAGTGGTGCGTCTGGCTGCGGTCCGTGCCTCTTCCAGCCGGCAGGTCAGCTGCCGGAACAGCTTGTCGGCGTCCCGGTACCGCCAGAGCCAGGCCTTTTTCTCTTCGTAGGTCAAACTCGTTTTCTCCTTTCTATGGAGGGTATGGAGGGTAGGAACCTATTTCCGAAAACTCCCTAGTAGGGAAACAAAAAAATAGAATATATAGGAAAGTCCCCGGAAAGGCTCCTTTGCTTCCATTCCCTCCATACTCAGTTCTTCAGGCGGGTCTGTTCGTACAGCGGCGGGCCCTGGGTGCTGCGGGCGGGCAGCTCTGCACCGCGGTTCAGCGCCATGCAGCGCAGGCCCTCCTCAGACAGGGCCATGCCCACATACTCGTTGTAGTACATGCCCTTGCGCACCTCGTAGTGCTTTTTGACCTCGATGCCGAATTGCTTGTTGGCCATGCGCCACTTCTCGTTGTTGTCGCTGCACCAGTTGAGATAGGTGCGGAACAGCACGCTGGCCTGCACGGTCTGGCCCTCGGCGGGCTCGGTGCAGTCGGCCAGAAAGGCGGCAATGCGGTCCTGATCCTGCTTGTAGGCGTCCACGGCCTTATCCACAGCAGCACAGGCGGGCAGACCGTGCTTTTTGCCGCCCTTGCTGAGGGCAAGCCACTTCTGCAGGCCGTCCAGCGCCCAGTTGAGGATGCCGGAGAGCTCCGCTTCCAGCTTCTGGGGCAGCAGCATGTCCTGTTTGTCCGGCGGGATGCACTGGGTGAACGGGATGAGCCGGATGCGCCGCCAGATGCCCACGTCGGTGCCATGGATGCGGGGCAGATGGTTGGTTGCCATGACTAGTTTGAACTCGGGCCGGAACTCAAATTCCTTGCCGTACTGGAAACGGGCCGTGATGGTGTTGCCGCCGGTCATCTGCTTGACCAGACCTTCGTCCAGCATGGCACCCTGATCTCCCTCCTCGATGGTGACAAGGCGGGCCCCTTTCAGGCGGGCCACGTCGCTGCGGGCGGCACCGGAGGAGCGGCTGCGGGCGCTGGTGATGGTCTCGGCCTGGGCGTTCATGCCGTAATCGCCGAACAGCTTGGCCAGCGCCTCCAGGAATGTGGATTTGCCGTTGGAGCCGTCGCCGTAGAGAAAGAACATGCACTGCTCCCGGGTGGAGCCGGACAGGCAGTAGCCGGTCATCACCTGCAGGTATTCGGCCAGAGCCCTGTCCCCGCCGGTGACGGAATCCAGAAACGCCCGCCATGTGGGCGCTGCGGCGTCCGGGTCATAGATGACCTGCGCCAGACGGGTGATATACTTTTCCCGGTCATGGGGCAGCAGCTTGCGGCGGGCCAGATCCAGGATGCCGTTTTGCACGTTCAGCAGGCCCCGGCTCCGGTCGAACTGCTCCGGCAGCATGGGGATGCCGGGCAGGTGCTGGGCCTCCTTGAGAAAGGCCTCCTTGCCCCGGCTGGAGCGGCTTTTCTGGACGTGTCTGCGCTGGGCGGCGGCGTTGTCGGTATCACGGATGCCAAAGCAGGCCTTGTCCATCTGATCCAGCATCTCGTCTGCAAAGCGCTTGACGGTGGCCAGGTCGTCCCGCTGCCAGCGGGTGCCGTCCCACACCAGCCAGCACTTGTCGGTGGGGTTGTAGCGCAGGCGGTCGGCGTACCGGTCACGGAAGCGGCGGGCGTTGCCGGTGTCGTCCATGGAGTAGCTCTTGACGCCGGGGGCCGGCGCGCTGGCCGGGGCCTGCTCCCTGCCGACACCGGTGTATTTGGCATTGAGGGCCCGCAGGGCTTCGTCCTGATCCGCAAAGGCCGGGCCGCCGTCTGCTGTCTGCGGGGGCGGGGTGTACACCTCCTGACAGTCGGCCACGGCACGGTCCAGGGTAGCGTCGCCGTAGCTCTTGGCACCCCGGCGCTGGTCCCACTTGGGGCGCATGAGGCCGGAGGCACGGAACACCCGGTCCATGCGGGCCTTGTCAGCGGCGAACCAGAAGGCCAGCAGGTTGCAGAAGCTCAGATCCGCCTCGCTGTGGCTGGCGTAGTAGGCCTGCCAGCTGCCGGCATACAGGGCCGCAAAGCGCTCCCCGTCTTTGGCGCTGCAGGCAGTGTGCAGGATCTCCTCGTCGGAGCGGTCCACGGCCTGCCACACCACAGCCGGGGCGGGCGTGCCGGCGGGTTCGGACTTGGCCAGATACTGCGCATGGACGGCGGCGCAGGCCTCGGTGCGCTCGGCAATGGCCTTTGCTTCCAGCACGTTGCCGGTCACGGTGAAATACCGGCCGCCGTCGTACATTTCCAGCCCGATGCTGCTCTTGCGGCAGGGGCCGGCGGGTTTTGTGCCGGTGAACAGGATATGCACGCCGGTGCCGCTGGGGCTGGCCTCGGTGTAGCTGTCCATCCGGGCAATGATCTGCACCGCCATATCGGAGAGGGCCCCGGTGGCCGGATCCCGGCAGTGGTCAATGTCGATGCCGCACAGCCCATCTCCCAAAAGCACCCCGACACCGCGCAGGCCATAGCGGGTGACCGCGGCCTGTGCCGCTGCCAGCGTGCCCCAGGTGGAGGGCTCGTTGGGCATGGCGTTCTTGCCGGTGGCGGGGTTGATGGGAGTTTTGGCAGCATCGAAACAGACCCAGCGGCGCGCCTCTTTCAAGGGTTGCGGGAACTGTTCGAGCATGAGCACCTCCGGTTAAAAGGGCATGTCGCCGTCATCGTCGGCGGGGGTAAAGCCGTCCGCGTCGGCTGCCGGAGCGGATGCGCCCAGCACCTCGTGGATGTCGCCCATGCCCAGATATTTGTCTACATAGGTGCGGGTGTACTGGGGGTTCTGTTTGTCGGTCTGCACATTGATGGCGCAGCGGCGGCCCGTGAACTGCGGCAGGATCTGCTCCAGTTCGCTCAGGCGTTCGAGGGGCAGCTGGATGGTCTGCAAAAAGCCCTTGAAATAAGGCAGGCCGTTCTTGTGCAGGCCGTAGCTGGTAAAGGCGTAGCGGCCCTTGTACTCGCCCTCGGTCACAACAAAAGACACGCTCAGGGCCAGACCGCCGCCCGTGCGGGCCACGATCTTGGCCTCCTTGATCATGGCGTTGTAACGGCCCACCGGCACGCTGCCGGAGCCGGTGCTGGCACTGGCCGAGGCAAATTCGTCATCCAGTGCGGCAAGGGTGCTTGCATAGTTCAGTTCGCTCATAGTAGTTACTCCTTTTCTGTGATGTTCATCTTTTTATAAAGGCTCCGGCGCTGCTTGTACTGCGTCAGGAGCTGGGGCGTCTTTTCGTCCACGATGTCCAGCACCAGCGCCTCGGTCTTGCCGGGGGCCGGGCGCTGGATGCGGCCAATGCTCTGCTGCACGATCACCTTGTTGCGGGTGGGCGTTGCCAGCACCAGCCGGTCCAACCGGGGGATGTCCAGTCCTTCCTTGGCCAGCTGGTAGGTGGCAAACAGGATGCGCGCCTGCCCGTTCTTCATGCGGGCAAGGGCCTGCTGGCGGTCAGCCTTTTTGGTGCTGCCGCAGACGAACTCTGCCGCAAGGCCCAGGTCCAGCGCGTACCGGTGCAGCCGTTCCAGCACGGCCAGCGAGGCGGCCAGCACCAGCCAGCTGGTGCCCTCGGTGACGGCACGGTCCAGCACCGTTTCCACCGTGTGCATCCGGGCCTCGTCCGCTGCCATGTGGTGCATCAGGCGCACATAGTCGATGGGGCTCTCGTTGGCCCGGGGCGTGTACACGAAGGCGGTGGGCACGGTCTCCACCCGGGGCGTGATGGTGATCTGTTCCAGCTGGCCGGGGTCGATGACCGCCACCCTTGGGCCCAGCACCTGAAAGATGGTCTCACTCAGGCCGTCACTGCGCTGGTCGCTGGCAGTCAGGCCGAACCGCCACCGGGCGGGCAGGCACCGCAGCACCGCGGCAAACATGCTGGCGGATTCCGGGTTGTTGACCACATGGTGGCACTCGTCCACGATCACCACGCCCACGGTGCGGGACAGCTCGTCCAGCTCCATGCGGTACAAACTCTGCACGGTGGCAATGGTGAGTTTGGTGCCCAGGCGCTTGCTCTTGCCGGAGATCACGGCCACTTCCCGGTCGTCCAGACCAAGGCGCAGCTGGGCACGCTCCTTGGCCTGCTGGGCCAGATCCAGCGTGTGGGTGATCCAGAGGGCTGGCCGCCCCAGCCGGGCGATGAGCGCCATGCCGATCTCGGTCTTGCCGGCCCCGCAGGGGGCCACCAGCACGCCCTGACACCATTTGCAGGCAAGGGCGGCGTCCACGGCCTGCTTCTGGTAGTCCCGCAGGGTAAAGCCGGCCTTTTCAAAGGCGCAGGGCTCGCCCCGCAGGGTCCTGTCTTTGGACACGGTGCCTGCCGGGCGCTGCCGCCAGACTTCCTCGGCCATGCCCCGGGGCAGCGTGAGGGCGTTGCCCTTGATCTCGTACAGCATGATGGTCCTGGGAATGTTCCAGGCCGGGCGGCCCAGCCGCAGGGCGTTCTCGTAGCGGGGGTTCGGCACGGTCAGCTCCCGGATCAGCTGGTGCAGCAGCGGGGTGGGCACATCGGAGAGGTGCAGCTCTCCATCTAGGGTGTAGATCACGGGTGCACCACCTCCAGCACGTTCAGCAGGTCTGTGGGCAGGCCCTCCAGCTTCACACTGCCGCGTTCGCCGCTCTCGATGGCGTCCCGGATGTAGTACCACGGGAAGAAGCAGTCCACGGCAGGGGCGTCCCGCCGCACGGCCACCACGGCAACGCCGCCGGCGTCCTCCTTGCGGGAGAGGTTCTCCACCTCGTTGGGGCGGAAGGCCGAAAAGGGCAGGTTCCCTTTGGCAATGTGCTTGCACTCAATGCCCCAGCTGCGGCCGTCGATGGTGGCCTCGATGTCATAGGGCTGGCCGCCCCAGTCGGCGGGCCAGAGCCTTGCCCATGCCTGCGGGATGCCGCCCAGCACCGCCAGCAGATCGTCCTGCCAGCTTTTGCCCCGGGCGTTGCGGGCCTGCTGCAGCTGGTCCTTTTTCTGCCGGACACGGGCGTCACTGGGCTTCATAGGCGGCCTCCTTGTCCTTCTCGGCGGCACGGCGGGCCAGCTCGGCCTTTTTGGCGCAGGCGGCACACAGGCACTTGCCGTAGGTCTTGCGGGTGAACTCTGCCAGCTGGGCAAGGGTCATTTTGCCGGTGGCGGACACCAGATGCCCGCAGGCTTCGCAGCGCACCGGCTCTTTGCCCTCGTTGGCCCAGTCGGCCAGCTGCTTGCCCAGCTCCGGCGTGATGACCGCGTTCAGGCCGTCCAGAAAGGTCACGTCCTTGCTGGCGGTGGCAATGTGGTTACGGCCGATGTTCAGCATCAGGTCGAACTCATACTCCACATCGTCCCGCTGCACGGGGGCCATGCCCACCTTCACCGGCACCTGCTTGCCGCGGTCGTTCTCGGTGAGCACATAATCCTGCTTGACCCGCAGGGTGCAGATGGTGTGGCAGTTGACCGACAGCAGGTAGTTGATGAAATCGTTCTGGATGCGGCCGGCCTCGTCCCAGGCGGTATAGCTGTTCTTGTTGGGCTGGGCGGCAATGCCGGCCTTGATCTCCAGCACACCGCCGGAGCTGTTCCAGGCATGGGACAGGCTGTCCACGATGACCACGCCCTCCGGCCCGACGGTGCGTACGGCGGCGTCCACAGCCTCCTTGTAGTGGGCCGGGGAGTACGGCGGAGCGAGCTCGATGTAATAAAAGGCCCCGATGCCCAGATCCGAACGGTTGGCGTACAGCTGGCCGCGCTTGTGCTCAGTATCAATGAGGCAGATCTTCTGGAAATCCCCGCCGGTCATGCCGGAGGCCAGCAGCAGGGCGCCCAGCGTTTTGCCGCCGCCGGACACGCCGGCCAGCGCAATGCGGAGCTTGGATTTTTCTCGGGTGGCGACAGTTACTTCTACCATGTCAATTCTCCTTTTCCGTGTGCCAGACGCGGCAGGCGGTTGCCGCCGTGCGGGCAATCTCGGGCACGTTGGTGATATCGTTCCAGATCCAGAACCATGCCTCGGTGTCCTCATCCGTCCAGCGGGCCAAAATCACGCCGGGGTCAAAGGCACCCAGATTTGCCCCGCCGCTCACCACGGCAAAAGCGTCCAGATCAAAAGCGGCGGTCTCAAAATTGCCCAGCTGCACCAGAAACTCGGTCTCGGTGCGCAGGGGCAGGGGCTTCATGCCCAGATTGTAGGTCAGGGCGGTGCAGTCCGCAATAGCAAGGTCCCGCTCTGCGGGTTCCAGGGGCTTTGGGTCAAAGCCCTTCACCACCCAGGCGGCATACCCGATGCGGGGCAGGTCGGCCAGCCAGGTGACGATCTGGCCGGTGACCTCGCCGGGGCACTTTTCCTTGGGGATCAGCAGGGCCCAGCCGGCACCGGACAGGAAAAAGCAGTCCCGGAGCTCCCGCTCGGTGCGGATGATCTTGATGCCGCCGCCCTTGTAGCTCTTTTTCATGAGCCGGATCAATGCTTTGTAATCGAATTTCATTCAAACAACGCCTCCCGTTCCGCGTCCTCTTCACTGCCGGCGGCAGTGGGGTTGATGGTGTTTTCTTCTTCCAGCGAGGACATGATCTCCCCGCAGACGGCATACAAAGGGGTGCCCATCTGGGCCAGCGAAGCGCCGGCAGCCACGGCATTGCCAAACCAGTTCAGGTACATGGCCCGCACGCTGTCCGCAATGAACTGCGCCTGCTCGGCACAGGCCTGCGCCGGGGCAAGCAGGCCCTCGGCGTCCTCCTGGTACTGCCGCAGCCGTGCCTGCGCTTCGGCGGCCTGCTGCCGGGCTTCCTGCACGGCGTTGCGGGACAGAGCCTCCGCCTGCCGCTTCACTTCGTCCTTGTCCACAACTCCGGTGATGGGCTGCTTTTTCAGGGCGTCCTCGGCGGTTTTGGCGCGCTGCTGGGCCTTATCACGTTCATTTTCCGCTTGCTTCCGTTGGGCATCAGCAGCTTTGTATGCCTCGTTGGCGTAATCGTAACTCCGCTGAAGGTGGTCATTCTGCTCATGCAGCCCTGCCACGTCCGCCTGTGCGGCATCCCTCTGGGCCTCTGCGGCGTCGGCACGCTCCTTTTCGGCGGCAATGGCGTCATCCTTGGCCTTGATCTGGGCCAGCAGCTCCTGCACCCGCTGGCTGTCCCCGGCGGCTGCGGTGAGCTGTTCGGCGCAGCCAGAGCGGGCAATCAGGTTCAGGTCCTTGCGGGTCAGCTCCGGCAGGCATTTTAATTCCGCAACAGTTGCGGATTTAAAAGCATCGCCATTTTTGACCATTGAGCGGGCGCTGCCCTCGCTTAGACCCTTGCTCTCGTACCACTTTGTCCATGTACCGCCGCCGTAGCGGCCAGCCTTGGCCGTCAGGGCGTGCACCCGGGCCAGATAGATGCAGGAGATGAGGTATTCATCCTGTGCGGTGCCGTAGTGCAGATCAAACTGATGGTCAGCCTCTGCAGCCTGTCCGGACAGGTCGCCCAGTGCGGAAAAATCAAAGGTGGGGGCGGCAAGAGAGTTCATCGGGAAGGAGGTTGGGGTTTTGTCTTGCGGGGCTGAATGGGCAGGTTTCGTCATCAAGGTCGTTCCAGTCGTCAAAGGCGCACCACCAGTCGCAGAAGAAGCGTCCGCATTCTCGGACGGGGCCGCAGAATCCATCGTCGTACATTCCAGTTTCTCCTTTGCCTGAGTTGCCTTTTTGATGTCGGCCAGAACCTTTTCCATTTCCTGCTGCGGGGTCATGTCCTTGCGGCTGCCGTCCGGGTTGAAGAAATGTTCAAACAATGCCGCTTTAGCAGCAATGCCCTTTTTGTTTTGAGCACAGTACAGCGCGTATTGGTAGCGACCATTGTGGCAGTATTCTGTGGCGCGAATTTTGTCTCGAGAAAAGTGCCCGGTCAGCTCGCCCAGTGTGAAAGTCTCCTTGACCCATGCACTGATCTGCTCCAGAAAGCCGAAGTCCAGGCTGACCACAGAGCAGGTGCATTTGTCCTTGGTGGAACCGATGAACTGGGAAGCATAGGAGAGCGTTTTGCTCATGCGGCATTCATAACCCTTGGTCTTTTGCTCTAAGTTCTTGGCCTCCTCGTTCCACTCGTAGTTACCCCACGACAGGACGTAAGGGCAGCCATAGCATTCATGGCCCGGGCCGTACCCTTCCAAGCGGTTGCCGGTGTTGTCGGCATTGGTGGACTTTTTCACCCGCCGCCCGCATTTGCAGATGTAGGTGCTCATACCCGCACCTCCGTGTCCTTCAGGCGGTCCAGCATCTCAGACTGCAGATCTTTGCTCAGGGGCTGCAGGGTGTTGTTCCGCCAGCCGTAGCACAGGATGGGGCCGTAGATGTTCTGGCCGCGATATGTACGGCACAAACCTCTGCCATAAATGCCGTACACCAGCACTGCCGGCGTGCGGGGCAAAACCTTCTGTTCACAGGGGCACTGCAGACGGGCCTCGATGCCCTGCAGGGTGTCCGGCAGAGAGGTGACTTCCGGGGACTTGCCCGGCTCGATCAAAATGCCTTTCATTGTGGTTCCTCCGTTGTGTAGCCATGTTTGACGCAGAGCTTTTCCAGTTCGATGTAGGTAAGATCGTGCAAAAACCGGACGTCGTGCTGGAAATCCATGGAGCGTGCGTCCGACAAAACGCCGAGGATCTCCAGTGCCGCCAGTGCCTGGCCCAATTCTCTTGCGGGTCGGCCGAGAATCTCGGTGCGGCAGTCCTTCTGGTAGTCCGGATCTGCGATATAATACCGATCCGGGCGCAGGACTCCGTCGGCAAAGCCACGTTCCAGATTACTTGCGGCCATGGAGAGTGCTGCGGCCGCTTTGTTCAGTGCGGCCAGCTGCTCATAGATCAGGCCGGAGTGCCATTCGGGCACATTCTTGATGTACTGCAGCAGACTTTTCTGCTTTTCTGTCAGCATTTTCTTGTAAAAACCTCCAAAGTGTGTTATTCTTCGGGGTGATGGGGCTTGCAAATTCCATCACCCTTTGGGCTCGTCCGTGCTGCGAACACGGGCGGGCCTTTTTGGTTTGCGGGGCAGGCTGTCCACCTCGCTGCGCGGGATGAGCTCCCGCTGGTAGATGTACTTGACGTGCTGCCTGCCGTCCTTGAACCAGTGGCAGACGGAAGCGGCAAAAGAATTTGCGCTGGCGTAGCCCAGCCGCCGGGCGCACATGGCAGCCGTGCCGCTGGCCAGCAGGTCACCGCTCTTGGCGTCCCAGACCGTATACCAAAAGGCATTGTTGACAAAGTCAGCCATGGGGGATGTCCTCCATGAGCCGCAGCACACCTTCCAAGTCCTCAAGCACAAGAACATAGACCTCAATTCGTGCTTCGAGCTTGTAAAGCTCAGACGCCCAGCGGGTCGTTGTCATAGCATTGCTGTCTTGCTGGCAGAGCTGCCCGTACTTCTGCTGCAGGCTCTCGACGTACTCCTTGGCGGTCATGCGTCGGCCTCCTTTGTGAGCTTAAGGACACGGTCGAGGATTCTGCCCTGTGCCTCAAGCGTCCGGACAGTGCACTTAAGCGCCCAAATTTCGGCGTCCAGCAGCTTGTCCTTTGCGTAGAGCGCCAGAGTGTACAGCAGGTTGATGAGCTTCTTTTTCAGCATCAGCCCACCTTCTTCCGGCTCTTCACGGTATTCTGGGGCTCCTTGTGGACTTTCCGGCGGGCCTGCTCCTCGGCGTCCTGCACGGCAAAGCTGATGCGCATCAGGGCAAGGGCCGCCAAAATCAGCACCATGGCGGTGACGAACTCGCCGTCGGTGATCGTGCCGCCCAGCTGGGCCCCGCCCTCAATGCCCAGGGCATACAGCAGGCCCGCGCCCAGACAGGCGGCTGCCAGCACCTGCAAAACGGTGGATTTGATTCTCATGCCTCTTCCTCCTCTTCCAAATTCAGCCCTCGCTTCCACGAGGGGTAGCGCTTATCGGTGTCCCAGCCCACGACGGTGTGCCACTCACCGTTGGCAAAGATCTGGATGGGTACGGACTTGAGCCCGGCCACATCTCGGCCCAGCTTGTAGATGCCAGACCCTGCGGTGATATCGCACCGGAACCAAGCGTGCGCCATGAGCGGCGCAATGTACGGCAGGCCGATGGGGGCCTGCGCCCGTTCACGGGCGGGGATAATTGTGGTGGTCATAATGTCCTCCTTACTTGTAGCTGCGCTTCTGGACGCTGGTGCGGCCGTAGCGCATGAAGTAGATAAAGCCAAGCCGCGGGATGCGGATGGTACTGCCGTACAGGATCACCGGGAAGCCCAAGGCTCCGGCGTCGATCTGTGCCTGGCTGCGGATGGACTGCACGCTGCAGCCCAGAAACTGCGCCACCTGTTCGGCGGTCAGGGTCTGCTGGGGGTAGGTTTCCAGCTCATCCAGCGTGGTGGGGAACGGGGTCTTTTCCATAATCAAGCCCCCTTCACGCCACGGGCCGCCCGGCAAGCTGCTTCAGGCTGGAAACCAACTTGATGGATTCAGCTGCGGTCTCCATCTGCTCGAATGCGTCCTCGTCCATGCCCTTGCACATGCTGTGGATGCGGATCACACGATCCACGTCCTGCTGGGTAAGGTCATACATGGCGGGGTTCAGGGGGGTGTTCTTATTGCGTGCCATATGTAGCACTCCTTTCTGTGGGTGGCTCCCACGACCATCCCGGCGGTGTTGCCGGAATGGTTTCGGCCGCTGCCACGCGGCCATCATCGGGTGGGTTGTGGGGTGCTCCCTTCTGCGGTATACTTGCAGAGAAAGGAGCGTTGCAAATGCTGGACGTAAAAACGCTGAAGGTTCTGGAATTTCTGAATGAGCATCCTGATGAAGCCTTTTCCATCTATCAGATGGGAAAGTGCGGCATGACCGTCAACTTTGAAACGATGCAATGGCTGACGGACAAAAATATGGTCTACCGCTATGAAGATGAGGATACGCATCTGTTTGCATACGAAGAGCCGGAGTACACCTATCAAATCAATGCCGGCGGCCGTCAGGCGCTGGCAGAGCAAGAACACTTTGCAGAAATGGAAAAGCGTGCTATCAACGCAGAAGCGCGGGCGGATGAAAGCCTTCGGATATCAAAACTCAGTCTAGCCGTTGCTGTCATCGCCATAATAGCAGCATGGCTAAAATGACGGCCAGCAGAGACGCAATACTGAATGCCATCGACTGCCGCAACCGTGAATCTGTTCGCTTTTCGCTTTGGCGGATGCGTTTCCAGTAGGCTTCCTCTTCTGCTTTCATCTTCTGGTCGAGTTCCTGCATCTTCTTGTCAAGCTGCTCCTGTTCTTCCGGTGTTCGGGGAGAGTGATTCATCTTTTTCACCTCCTTGCGTCCACCCTAGCCCTGCGTTACAATAAGAAAAAACGGAAGGGGGTGAATGCTGTGAATGATGGGAATAAGGTAAGACACAATCTGGCGCTTGCATATGCGAACAACAAACTGCAGATTGCGCTTCAGCGTGGAGAGCATCCGCAGAATCTTGATCTGGATGATCCTGCACAGGCGGCCTGCGCGCTGGCACATTGGTACAGAGCCTGTCTGGATGAACTCATTGAACTGACGGACGATGAACTGTTCAGTCCGTACAGCATGGATTAAAGCATCCGATTGTCCCGCTCCGATTTCACGGATGCCGATAGCATACTAACGATGCGTTCCGCGTCCGAAAAATCAACCTTTTCGCTCTTGAGCTGCTCGAACAGCTTGAGGGCGATTTGTTTTAAGTGCTCATGATGTGTATGTGCTTCCCTGACTTTTTCCTGTGTGGTCATCCTCTTCACCTCCTTTCGGTTTGACTTGGTTGGTGCAATCAGCAACGATTTGTTGACTGCACAACAAGTATAAGTCACTAGACAACATTTGTCAAGAGTGTATTTGTTGATTTTTCCAACAAAACGTCTTGACGCTCTGATTTGTACCTGCTATAATGATGGCGAAGGAGGTGAACAAAATGACGATAGGCGAACGAATTAAAGAAGTTAGAAAAAATGAAAAGCTGACTCAACAAGAGTTTGCTGACCGGCTGAACCTTAAACGGAACACCGTCGGCAGCTACGAGGTTAATGTCGTTGAACCCAGCGACCGTACTATTAAAGACATCTGTGATAAGTTCGGCGTCCGGGAAGCGTGGCTGCGTACCGGCGAAGGTGAAATGTTTGTGCAGGACACCCAGTCCGAGCAGGTGGCGGCTTTTCTGGCAGACCTGACCAAGGATGACAGCGATACCTTTAAAAAGCGTTTTGTCGAAATGCTGGCAGGTCTGAGCCCGGCGGACTGGGAGCTGCTGGAACGCATGGCCGAAAAATTGACGCAAAAAAAAGAGGAAAGCCCGTAAAGGCTTCCCTCGCGTGGTGGCTGGCGGCTTATCCGATCAGGTGGCTTGCGTACACCCACACAAGCCTCAGCTGGCGGAAATCGGCTTTTTCTAGCAGTTTCAGAATAGCGTTGATGTAATCTTGTCGTGTCATGTTGCTGCCCTCCAAAGCAGTTTTATTTTCGAGAACATTATACAACCATTAGGAGTTGCACGCAACAATTTTTGACAACTGAAAAGGTTTGAAAAATCCACAATAAATTTGGATTTTTTCAACAGAAAAGGAGAAAATCATGAAAAAGTCAGCAAAAAGGCTTTTAGGCGTTGTTTTTACATTGGCGCTGATGACGATTCTCGCATGCGGTGCCTTTGCGGCAAAGCCTGCAGTCGAGGTCATGGTAACACGCATAAACACGGATTCTGTTGGTGGCGTTTCTCCCTCAATTGGTTACAGAAATAATTCCGGTAAAACCATCA
>OOCL01000535.1_pt1 | contig 29555 bp, 18 predicted proteins | sample 1671211 | NCBI WGS metagenome assembly OOCL01 (sample SAMN06348133, study PRJEB24527) | human gut metagenome | biome: human gut; feature: ankylosing spondylitis patient; material: feces | host: Homo sapiens | place: China | collected 2015-10 | reverse complement strand
TGGTTCCGTTTGTCTCGATCTGTAACAGCTGGGCTGTTAAAAGCGGGCTTGGTGTTACAGATTGAGACAGTTGGGTTCCACGGTCGCGCCGGACCGACACTCTCAAGTCCTATCTTTCAATCACTCAGAAAATCTTATATATAGAGACTTAGATTTGTGTATAAGATCGCGCAAAGCTGGCAACAATACTTCTCGAACAACGTGAAGCCGCCCCGTAGGGCGGCCGCCCCAAGAGAGGTGATTCCATGAGAATCGATAAGCTAGCAATGACGTCGCGCGAGGCGTTACAGACCGCCATGAGCACGGCCGCCGACGCGCAGGCCGGCGCGGTGGAGCCGATTCACCTGCTGTCTGCCCTGCTCGGTGCCGGTGAGCGCAATATCTCCGTGATCATCGAGCGCATCGGTGCCGACCCGGCCCAGCTTGCGCGCTCCACCCAGGACGCCATCGACCGCGCGCCCAAGGTTTCGGGCGAAGGCCAGCAGATGGGCCTGTCCAACGAGCTCGTCCGCGTCATCGAAAAGGCCGAGAAGAAGGCCACCAAGATGGGCGACAGCTTTGTGGTGACCGAGCATCTGCTGATGGCGCTTGCCGAGGACAAGGGCGAGGCCGGCCGCGTGCTGCGCGACGCCGGCGTGACCAAGGAGCGCATCGAGCAGGTCTACGAGGAGCTGCGCGGCGATGACCGCGTGACGTCTGCCGAGGACAAGACGCAGTTTGAGGCGCTGGAGCAGTACGGCCGCAATATTTGTGACCTGGCCCGTGCCGGCAAGCTCGACCCGGTCATCGGCCGTACCGACGAGATTCGCCGCACCATCCAAGTCCTGTCCCGCCGCACTAAGAACAACCCCGTGCTCATTGGCGAGCCGGGCGTCGGCAAGACGGCCATCGTCGAGGGCATCGCCCAGCGTATCGTGGCCGGCGACGTGCCGAGCACCCTGCGCGACCGCGACCTCATCGAGCTTGACATGAGCGCGCTGGTCGCCGGTGCCAAGTACCGTGGTGAGTTCGAGGACCGCTTGAAGGCTGTACTCAAGGAAGTCCAAAAGGCGCAAGGCAAGGTCATCCTGTTCATCGATGAGCTCCATACCATCGTGGGTGCGGGTGCCACCGAGGGCTCCATGGACGCCGGCAACATCCTCAAGCCGGCGCTTGCCCGTGGCGACTTACACGCAATCGGCGCGACTACGCTTGACGAATACCGCAAGTACATCGAGAAGGATGCGGCGCTCGCCCGTCGTTTCCAGACCGTAATGGTGAGCGAGCCTACCGTCGAGGACACCATCTCGATTCTGCGTGGCCTCAAGGAGAAGTACGAGATCTTCCACGGCGTGCATATCACCGATAGCGCGCTCGTGGCCGCCGCCGACCTCTCCGATCGCTACATCGCCGACCGCTTCCTGCCCGACAAGGCCATCGACCTGGTCGATGAGGCCGCAAGCCGCCTGCGCATGGAGCTCGACAGCATGCCGGTCGAGATCGACGCCACCACGCGTCAGCTCACCCAGCTGCAGATCGAGGAGCAGGCGCTCATGAAGGAGACCGATGACGCCTCCAAGGAGCGTCTGGAGGCCCTGCGCCAGGAGATTGCCGTGGTCCAGGAAAAGCTCAACGTGCAAAAGGCCGGCTGGCTCAACCAAAAGAACGCCATCGACCACGTGCAGGAGCTCAAGGGACAGCTCGAGGAGGCCAGAAGCGAGGAGGAGCGCGCAACGCGCAACGGCGACCTGGGCCGTGCGTCCGAGCTGCGCTATTCCGTGATCCCAGGTCTGCAGCAGCAGATTCAGGATTCCGAGGCTGCGCTCGAGGCGCAAAAGCGGCAGGACGGTGAGGGCCTCAACGAGCAGGTGACCTCCGACGAGATTGCCGAGGTCGTGAGCGCCTGGACCGGCGTGCCCGTGTCCAAGATGATGCAGGGCGAGCTCGACAAGTTGAAGGGCCTGGAGGGCGAGCTGCATAAGCGCGTCATTGGCCAGGACGAGGCCGTGTCCGCCGTGGCCGCGGCCGTGCGCCGCAGCCGTGCGGGCCTCTCCGATCCGGACAAGCCCATCGGCAGCTTCTTCTTCCTGGGCCCCACCGGCGTAGGCAAGACCGAGCTCGCCAAGGCGCTGGCCGAGTGCCTGTTCGACGACGAGCGCGCGCTCGTGCGTATCGACATGTCCGAGTACATGGAGAAGTTCAGCGTCCAGCGTCTGATCGGTGCGCCTCCGGGATACGTGGGCTACGACGAGGGCGGCCAGCTCACCGAGGCCGTGCGCCGTCGTCCGTACTCCGTGATCTTGCTCGACGAGATGGAGAAGGCCCATCCGGATGTCTTTAACGTGCTGTTGCAGGTGCTCGACGACGGCCGCCTGACCGATGGCCAGGGTCGCCAGGTGTCCTTCAAGAACACGATCATTATCATGACGTCTAATGTGGGCTCCAAGGCTATCGCCGAGCTTTCCGGCAAGGACGAGGAGGAGATGCGCCATCAGGTCGACGCGGCCATGGCTCAGACCTTCCGCCCCGAGTTCCTCAACCGTATCGACGATATCGTGGTGTTCCATCCGCTCGGCATGGCGCAGATTGAAAAGATCGTCGACATCCAGCTCGCCGACGTCCGCGCGCGTCTGGCCAAGGAGCGCATGACGCTTGCCATCACCCCGGCGGCCAAGCAGATGCTCGCCGTGGGCGGCCTGGACCCCGTGTTCGGTGCCCGTCCGCTCAAGCGCCTGGTCCAGCGCGAGGTCGTGGACGCCATCGCCGCCGCCATCATTGATGGCACGGTGCGCGAGGGCGATCAGGTGACGGTCGATGTCGACAAGGACGGCGGCTTTACCGTCGTGTGCGACAACACGCCGGCGGCCACCTACGAGGTCCCCGACGCCGAGTAGATTTATGGGACATGCCTTAAAAACTGCCAGCCGTCTCTAAACGCCAAGGGCGGCGGATCCAATTGGGTCCGCCGCCCTTTTTCGTGCGACAATCGATAATGTTGAACACGATTGCATGGCAAGGAGATATGCAGATGATAGACAAGAACAAGACGAATGCACCGGTCGCCAACGCCGCGCCGGCCGTCAACGCCGCGCCGGCCGCACCCAAGCCTGCACCCAAGCCGCGCGACCCCTACATCCGTGCCGAGAACGAGGACGACGACGGCTACGATCCCTACAGCGATCGCCGCCCCGAGCGCGAGCCCCTCTTCGAAGCTGACCCCTGGCGTTAAGTAGCTCATTTGGGACGGGGCTTTTTAGCTACTTTGTTTTCGGCTAGAGGCGTTCATGCCTGCCCCCCTCGGCCGCTCGATATCCTCCGGGAGGGGCCACTAATAGAAAACTTGCTTATCCATTAATCAAGATACGCATAATCTTGCTCTCCTGCTAATCAAGAATCGTTATAATCTTGATTAGCAGGAGAGCAAGATTGGAGAATTATGGCATTCAACGACTTGGTGGCTCAAAAAATAAAGGACTTTGAGCAACAGGGGATTCCGCAGGTCTTTGAGCGCGACCTTGATCTGGGCAACCCGCAGGAGCCAAAGCGCGACAACATCGTATATGTGATTGTGGGCGCCCGTCGTTGTGGAAAGACGTATCGCCTGTATCAGGAGATACGGCGGCTTCAGGGCCAAGGCGTCGAGCTTGACCGGATGCTATATTTCAATTTTGAGGATGAGCGCTTGCGTCCGTATGAGCCATCGCTACTAGCGGACGTGCTCGATACATTCTATGCACTATATCCTGCTGCTCGAGGCGAGGGCGCCTACCTTTTCTTTGACGAGATCCAGGAAATACCCGAATGGGGTGCGTTTCTGCGACGCGTGGTCGATACGGAGAAGGCGACCGTTTACGTGACGGGATCTTCTTCTAGGATGCTGTCCTCAGAACTTAAGAGCGAGTTCAGGGGCCGTTCTCTTGTGCGAGAGCTTTTTCCGTTGAGTTTTTCGGAATACGTCCGATATAAGACGGGGAGCGTTCCTGAGTCGAACGCGCCCTTCTCCTCGAGCGATGCAGCGTTGCTCCGACACCATCTGGTCGGATATCTCGAGCGAGGGGGATTCATCGCGACACTTGAGCAGACGCCCGCAGACGCGATTCAGCTGCTACAGGAATATGCGTCGCGAACGGTCGCCATGGACGTTGTGGAGCGTTACGACGTCAAGAGCCCTCGTTTGGCCTCACTGTTTCTGACGCGGTGTATGGCATCTTCGGGACGAGAGCTGTCGGTGAACAAAGTGTACAACGAGTTCAAGAGCAGGCAGATACCCGTCAGTCGAAATACGCTCAGCGACTTACTTGAGTATTACGAGGACGCCTACCTGCTGTTTTCTGTGCCGGAGTTCACGCGTTCGCTTGCAAATAATACGCGGTCTGCGTCTAAGGTCTACGCCGTCGATCCTGCGATGTTCGGGGCGTTCTCCCCCGCATCGGCATTGGATCAGGGTCAGAGGTTCGAGACCGCGGTGTTCAATGCGCTCAGAAGAAGGACCCCCGCCGTGCGGCCCGGTTCGGTTTGCCGCCTGCTGATTAAAGATAAGAATAAAAGCCATGAGGTTGACTTTGTGGCTGGGGATGCACTTCTCATGCAGGCTTATAGCCTGACTCAGGTGAGTGTGGATATGGCAAGCGAGAAAACGCGCGAACGCGAAATTGCAGCCCTCGATGCCTCGATGGCCCAGTTTGATCTTGGCGAGTCGGTAATCGTTACTATGGATGAGCAGGCCGATATTCCATGCGAGCACGGTGTGGTACACGTTGTTCCCGCATGGAAGTGGCTCCTTGCCTAATCATCTACGGATCTGTGGGGCCAGGACCTCCTGGCCCCTTCATCACGGTTGGGGAGCACCATGATGCGCCCGGCTAGTCCTGGGCTTTGATGCTTGGCAGGAGAATCTGGGCGAGATAGTCGCATTCGAGCTTGGTGGCAGCGTCGGCCTTACCGTCTTTGCCGACCAGCACGTTCTTGATTTGGCTGTAGGTGTAGCGGTTGCCGGTCGTGAGCTCGACAAGCTCAATGGCCGTGTCCATGGGATAGGTCGACACGGGGCTCTGCGTGCGCCCGTTGATAGTCTGGGGCACCACGTATGGATAAACGGGGCCGCTGGCGTAGACGGTGTAGCCGTTGCCGAGGTTTGCCGCACCCAAAACCGCGTCGCCCTCATCGGGCGTAAAGCTTTCGCCGTCGCGCACCGTGACAAGCGTCACAAGCGGCGTATCGCTGTCGCCGGCAAGATAGATGCATAGCGTGCTGCCATTCTGCCAAGTCTCGACCTTGCCGTACCACTCGACGGGAATATCGAGCTGGTAGAGGTCGGTTGCCTTGTGGCGAGCGTCAGCATCACGGGCCGCCTGTGCCTTTTGCGCGCCCACGGCATTGACGGCGGCATTGCGACGCGCGGTTGCTGCCTGCTGGAGCACCTTGGCGGTGGCGGCGGAGCTCGCGCCTCCCTCCTCGGCATATTTGGCGGCGGCGTCGATCTGGTCGTTGGTTACCGTGTCGGCCGAAGGCACCTTGAGTTTAAAGGCAGCCTGGGCGCTTAAATCCTGTCCATCGCTCTTAACGGTGACCTGCGTCTTGGTGGTCGGGACGGTATAGATGGTGCCGTCGGCCGCGATGGGGGAGGCAGCGATGGAGAGCGTGTAATCGCCGGGCAGCAGTTTGATGCCGCAGCCGTGCTCGTCAACGTAGAGCGTTTCGCTCACAGAAGAGCCGTCGGAGTCCTGGCCACTCACCTGCACGGGGATCTTTGAGCCGGTGGAGCAGTCGAGTCCCGCGGCATGCACGCCAATCTGCACCGACATCATCGTGTGCGCACTGGCGGCGACAGCGGCAGCCTGCTCTTGCTGATATCCGTTCCAGGCAGCATAGCCTGCGCCGCCGGCGACGAGCGCGACGGCCACAACGCCGGCAACCATCAGGTTGCGGCGCTTGGGCGGCATCTTACGATGACGAGCCTCGGCTTCGCGTGCCGAAGGAACGGACGGTAGGGGAATATCGCCCATGGCGATGGTCTCGTCCACGGCTGGTGCGGAACCCAGGCCAGGAAGCTCGCGGGTCAGCGAATCCTCGGCCGGCAAGCTGTCGAGCAAGACGGTTTCCTCGCCCGTGTCGGATTCGGGCTGGTTGCCGGCCTCGCTTTCGGTGTCTTCGTGATCTACCTCATCCTCGGCAGGCTCAACGTCGTCTGCATCCTGATCATCGGACTGCGCCTCGGCTTCCGGCTCATCCTGCACGTCAGCGCCCGAATCGTCAAACGCAATCTCATCGAGTGAAATCCGGTCTAAGCTCTCCAAGGCCTCAGCGCAAGCTTCTGCATCTTGGGCCGCATCCTCTTGGCCCATCGTTTCATCTTTCATACATCCCCCAAGCTCAATATCGGGACAACAATGTACCCAAAATTGGGGTCACATAGGGCTGTCAGTCGGTTGGAAATCTGATTTTATCTGTGAGAGAGGTTTTGCATATGTGCGTGAATGCGCGCAACAACAAAAAGCCCCGGAAAGCGGGCGAATCGCTTTCCGGGGCTGCGCATGACGCGCGATTGCGGCGTCGGCTAAGCTTGCCTACATCCAAATGTGGGCGGAATAAACACGTTACTCGGCGTGCGCGTAATCAACCTTGGCGCGGCGAGCGGTAGCCTTCTCCCAATCGCTGGTACCCTCAAAGACATCCTGCTTGTAGGGATTGCGGCCGAGCTTCTTGGCGCGGTAGGCGATGTAGATGATTGCGGCGACGTTGGCGATCAGTGCAGCGATCGAGACCGCGGTAGCGGCGCCGGGGTCGAGCGTGGAGTGGGTCACAAAGATGGACTCCTCCTGGAAGTACGGGAATACCTGGGCAAACATGCACCAAATAGCCAGCGTAAAGGCGCGGTTCTGGATCCAGCCGCCCTTGTTCCAGATAAAGGCGGCGACGGTGGGCGCCAGCAGCAGCGCAAAGCCGCAGAACCAGGAGTGGGTGGGCAGGCAGTTGTAGGTGTAGCAGAAGTTCCAGATGTCGTAGGCGATGATGTAGACCCAGGTCATGTCGGGCCACAGCATGTCGGTCTGATCCTCGGAGGCGTAGACGCTCCACCAACCGGTCATGCAGAAGATGTTGATGATACCGGCGATGCCGTTGAACACGTTGTTCCAGCCAGCCAGCTGCGTAGCACCTTCGGAGGTGACCCAGGTGGACTCGCCCAGGACAAAGAAGTGATAGGCGCTCTCGAAGTCGGACACGACGGCGATCATGATGTTGATGGCGACGATCACAAACGGCCACGCGCGGAACCAATGCGCCTTGCCGATCTTGCCCCACTGGTACTTAATGGCAATGAAGCCCCAGCAACCGGCCAGCGCCGCGTACACCTTGGCGTAGTGGAACCAGCTGTTCTGGTACACATGGGTGGGGTTGGTGAGCGCCCACTCGGCACCCTGCGAGACGCCGATGGCGATGGCGACGCAGTAGATGGTCATGGCCAGCGGAGCCACGCCAAAGATGATGGCCGCGCCCAGCTTGGTGCGGCGGCCGACCTCGTTGAGCACGATCAGGCCAATAAAGACCATGGCCCAGCCGGCCCAGTGGATAAGGGTATCGCTACCCCAAACATCGAACAGCATGCTGCTCTCCTTTCACACGCCCGCGGCCCCTCTTCTGATCGCGGGCAGTTTGGCCAAATGTCGTCAGTTCTGGGGCTTGCGCTCCGGATACTTGGCGGTATAGCCCTCGATGTGGAGTGTCGAGGCGATGATTTCCTTGACCGTCTCGTCGGGCACATCGGGGTGCGTGCGGATAAACATCAACAACCCCATGATGAGGGTGTAGAACGTCTCGTAGACATGGTCGATGCGTAGCTCATGATGGGCGACAAAATCCACCACGGTGGTGTCGCAGATATACTGCGCCACGCGCTGGACCACGTTGTGCAAAAAGCCGCCGTAGAGCGCGCCGCTGCTCGAGGTAAGCGTGCTCGGCAGCTCGTGGCCGCTGGCGACCAGGCGCTTAAAGAGCGGGGCGACGGTGTCGAGCGCGCCCTCGATATCGCCGACGGTGCGGCCGGCGTTCCACTGCTCGAGCTCGGAGATAAAGCCGTCGATCGCCTCGTCCATAACGGCGGTGACGGCGGCGTCCATATCGGCAAAGTAGTGGTAGAACAGCGAGCGCGTGCAGCCGGCTCGCTTGGTCACGGCCGAGACGGATAGATGTGACACGCCCAGCTCGGAGCTCACGTCGCGCACGGCGGCGAGAATCTCGCGACGGCGCTCGTCGCCCGTCAGGCGCTTTGCCGCGCTGTCGGGTGCGGGGACGGTGTCGGCAACAGAGATATTCGCCGTGTTATCGCCCATGCGTTTGCCGCCTTTCATCCTCTTTTGTCTGACCGTTCGCCTAACAGTCTTGAATATTGTTGACGGTTCGTCAATACTATTTTTGACACAATGTCAACAATGGTGGGTGAACGGCATGGGGGCATGCTCGGCCTGCAAAAAAAGAGGGGTGCCGCGGCCTCGCCGGGCTGTGGCAAGAGAAGGGACAACCATGATTCTCAACGGACCGGGAATTAGCTACACCGAGCCTGACATCGGTTCGGAGTTCGTGCCGCCGCTGCCGGAGCATCCGCGCGAGGCAATCGTCAAGCTGTGCGAGCACTGCACCAACCGTCTGCTGCATCGCGACGAGCTGCTGGGCTACGAGTACTGGTCGTTTGCCGAGGCCGCAACCGACGAGCAGGCCGAAGTGCTCTGCAAGATGAAGATGCGCCGTCCCTATACGCTGCCCGAGATGGTCAAGCTCACCGGCATGCCCGAAGCCGATATCGAGAAGATGCTCGACGACATGAGCTACACGGGTCTGCTTGAGTACAACTGGGAAAACCCCGAGCGCGCCAAGCAGTGGGTGCTGCCCATGCTGGTGCCGGGTTCCGCTGAGTTTCTCAACATGCGCGTGAGCCAGCTCGAGGAGCATCCGGTCTATGCCAAGTTCTTTGAGCAGGCGTCCAAGGGGCCGCTGTCCCGCGCCACGCCGATGGTGCCGCCCGGAGGCGCCGGTATCGGCATGCATGTCATTCCGGTCGAGAAGGCTATCGACGCCGCGAGCACCTCGGTGCCGATCGAGCATATCGAGCATTGGCTCGACAAATACGATGGCAAATATGCCGCTAGCACCTGCAGCTGCCGCGCGAGCCGTCGCGTGATGGGTGAGGGCTGCGCCGACGACCCGGCCGATTGGTGCATCGCCGTGGGCGATATGGCCGACTACGTGGTTGAGACCGATCGTGGCCATTACGTGACCCGCGACGAGGTTTACGACATCTTGCGCCAGGCCGAGGACAACGGCTTTGTGCACCAGATCACCAACATCGACGGCGAGAACAAGATCTTCGCCATCTGCAACTGTAACGTCAACGTGTGCTACGCCCTGCGCACCTCGCAGCTGTTCAACACGCCCAACCTGTCGCGCTCGGCCTATGTCGCCAAGGTCGAGAAGGACAAGTGCGTGGCCTGCGGTCGCTGCGTTGAGGTGTGCCCGGCCGGCGCCGCCAAGCTCGGCCAGAAGCTCTGCAGCAAAAAGGCCGGCGGACAGGTGCCCGAGTATCCGCGCCAGGGGCTGCCCGATGCCACCAAGTGGGACCACACCAAGTGGTCGCCCAACTACCGCAACGACAACCGCATCGAGACGCATGAGTCCGGCACCGCTCCCTGCAAGACGGCCTGCCCCGCGCACGTTGCCGTTCAGGGCTATTTGAAGCTCGCGGCTCAGGGTCGCTATGACGAGGCCCTAGCACTCATTAAGCGCGAGAACCCGCTGCCCGCTATCTGCGGCCGTGTGTGCAACCGCCGCTGCGAGGACGCCTGCACCCGCGGCCGTGTGGACGCCGCCGTGGCTATCGACGAAGTCAAGAAGTTTATCGCCCAGCGCGATCTAGATGCCGCGACCCGCTATGTCCCACCTGTGGTGACCCCGACGCGTGCCGGCGGCTTCGATCAGAAGATCGCCATCATCGGTGCCGGCCCGGCCGGTCTGTCCTGCGCTTTCTACCTGGCCGAGAAGGGCTACAAGCCCGTCGTGTTCGAGAAAAACGAGCGCCCGGGCGGCATGCTCACCTACGGCATTCCCAGCTTTAAGCTGCAGAAGGATGTTATCGAGGCCGAGGTCGAGGTTATTCGCCTGATGGGTGCCGAGTTCCGCTATGGCGTGGAAGTCGGTCGCGACGTGACGCTCGACGAGCTGCGCGCGCAGGGCTTTAAGGCCTTCTACGTTGCCATTGGCTGCCAGGGCGGCCGCCTTGCCGGCATTCCGGGCGAGGATGCCGAGGACGTGACCGTGGCCGTCGACTTTTTGCGCGAGGTCAACAGTGGCAAGATCGACGCGCTGCCCGGCCGCACCATTGTGGTGGGCGGCGGCAACGTGGCTATCGATGTCGCCCGCAACGCCTGCCGTCTGGGTTCCGAGCACGTTGAGATGTTCTGCCTGGAGAGCGAGGCTCAGATGCCCGCCAGTGAGGAGGAGCGTCGCGAGGCCATCGAGGACGGCGCTCACATCAGCTGCGGTTGGGGCCCCAAGGAGATTCACCTGGACGAGGCCGGTCGTGTGTGCGGTATCACCTTCAAGCGCTGCACGCGCGTCTTTGACGACGAGGGCCGTTTTGCGCCCGAGTACGACGAGAACGATCTGCGCCGTGTCGATGCCGACCGTGTCGTCATGTCGATTGGCCAGTCCATTGTGTGGGGCGACCTGCTGGCTGGCTCCAAGGTGGAGCTTGGCCGCGGCCAGGGTGCCCTTGCCGATCCGCAGACGTACCAGACCGCTGAGCCCGACATCTTTGTGGGCGGCGACGTCTACACCGGCCCCAGCTTTGCCATCGACGCCATCGCCGCCGGTCACGAGGCCGCTGTGTCCATCCATCGCTTTGTGCAGCCGGGCTCCACGCTCACCATCGGCCGCAACCAGCGCCGCTACACCGCGCTCGACCGCGGCGATGTTGTGATTGAGAGCTATGACAACGCGAGCCGCGAGGTGGCACGTGTCGACCGCGAGCGCGAGAAGGCTGCGCCCTTTAGCGAGTACGTCGAGACCTTTACCGAGGAGCAGGTGCGCGCCGAGACCGCTCGCTGCCTGGGCTGCGGTGCCTCGATCGTCGACCCCAACAAGTGCATCGGCTGCGGCCTGTGCACCACCAAGTGCGCATTCGACGCCATCCATCTTGATCGCGATCGCCCCGAGTGCTCCACGATGGTTAAATACGAGCAAAAGCTCCCGAGCCTTGGCAAGTATGCTTTAAAGCGTGCAATCAAAATCAAGTTCGGTCGTAAATAGGTAACCATGGCGGGTGAGGGGACGGCGCAGACTAGATTTCGCCGTCCCCTTGCTTTGAGTTTGCATCGCATCAACCGTTGTTGAAAGGTTTCTACCTTGCATGAATTGGGAATCGTTTATCACATCATTCGCGATGTCGAGAATGTGGCGCGCGCCAATGGCGTGTGTCGCGTTTCGAGCGTGACGCTGCTCCTGGGCGAGGTCTCGGGCGTCGTTCCCGACCTACTGCTCGACGCTTGGCGTTGGGCGGCGGATAAAAAGCCTATCACCGAGGGCTCGGAGCTTATCGTGGAGCCCGTCGAGGCCGTGACGCATTGCGAGGCGTGCGGCTGCGACTACGCGACGGTCGAGCACGGCAAGACCTGCCCCCATTGCGGCAGCGGCGAGACATACCTGCTGCAGGGCCAGGAGGTCATGATCAAGCAGATCGAGACCCTCGATGAGGACCCGACAGACGCTGCTCCCGACGGCCTCTCCAACGCCCCCGATGCCGTCGACGCCGCCAACCCTCTCCACATCGTCTAGCCCCTGGTCTTTGGGGACGTCCCCAAAGACTACTTGCGCTATTGCATAAGCCACGAAAATAGTCAAGTCATATCTGTTTAAACAAAATAGCGGCAGTACAAGCGCATTCGCACTTGCTTAAAATCGGTATCAATGAACAGCATGCTTGTATCTGTAAAATACATGACTTGATGAGCGACGCTTTAGTGGGAAATGAGTCGAAAAATAGCAACGTAATCAACTTGTAACAAACCTAGGCGTTTAAACAAATAATCCAACCTTTTGCGGATTCAGCTATAATTCCACAATCCAAACAGGTATACTTCGTTCATGTCGTGTAGGAAATACGTAGACAAAAAGGAGGTTATGTGATGGTAAGTATTGTTCTTGCTAGCCATGGTGACTTGGCGGCTGGAATCAAGCAGACGGGCTCGATGGTCTTTGGCGATCAGCCGTCTGTTGCCGTGGTCTCGCTCGAGCCGAGCATGGGCCCCGACGACTTCCGTGCCAAGGTCGAGGAAGCAATCGCTTCCTTCGAGGACCAGGAGCAGGTGCTCTTCCTCGTTGATCTGTGGGGCGGCACGCCCTTCAACCAGATCAGCGGTCTCATCGAGGGCCATGATTCCTGGGCTATCGTCACCGGTGTCAACCTGCCTATGCTCATCGAGGCATATTCGCAGCGCTTTGACGCAAAGAACACTGCACATGCGATCGCAAAACATCTCGTGACTGAGGCTAAGGCCGGCGTGCGCGTCAAGCCCGAGTCTCTGGAGCCCGAGGAGAAGAAGCCGGCTGCGGCCGCCGCTGCTCCTGCGGGTGCCATTCCTCCGGGAACGGTGATCGGCGACGGGCACATCAAGATCGCCCACGTCCGTATCGACACGCGTCTGCTGCATGGTCAGGTGGCCACCACGTGGACCAAGCAGATCAACCCCAACCGCATCATCGTGGTCTCCGACGGCGTTGCTCACGACGAGCTCCGCAAGACCATGATCGAGCAGGCTGCCCCTCCGGGAGTCCACGCCAACGTCGTGCCTATCAAGAAGATGGCCGAGGTCGTCAAGGACACGCGCTTTGGCGACACCAAGGCGATGCTGCTGTTCGAGAACCCGCAGGATCTGCTCAGGGCCATCGAGGCCGGCGTCGACATCAAGGAAGCCAACATCGGTTCCATGGCCCACTCCAAGGGCAAGGTCGTCGTCACCAACGCTGTCGCTATGGGCGATGACGATGTCAAGACCATCGAGGCTCTCAAGGCCAAGGGCGTCAAGTTCGAGGTCCGCAAGGTTCCTTCGGATTCCTCCGAGGATCTCGACGCCATGTTGAAGAAAGCTAAGGCCGAACTGGCCGCTCAAGCATAGTAAAGGAGGGTCCGATACATGTCTGCAATCACTATTCTGCTTGTTGCGATTGTCGCGTTGCTTGCCGGTATGGAAGGCATTCTGGATGAGTTCCAGTTCCATCAGCCGCTCGTGGCATGCACGCTTATCGGTCTCGTAACCGGTCACCTTCAGGAGGGCATCCTCCTGGGCGGTTCGCTCCAGATGATGGCCCTTGGCTGGGCTAACGTCGGCGCCGCCGTCGCGCCTGACGCCGCTCTGGCCTCGGTCGCTTCTTCGATCATCATGGTGCTCGCCCTCAACGGTGGCGCCACCGATTCGGCCAAGGCCGTTACCGCCGCCATCGCCGTCGCCGTCCCGCTGTCGGTCGCTGGTCTGTTCCTGACCATGATCTGCCGTACCCTGGCTACCGCTATGGTTCACGGCATGGACGCCTGCGCCGAGAAGGGCGACTTCGCCGGCATCGAGCGTTGGCAGTACGCCGGCATCCTCATGCAGGGTGTTCGTATCGCCATCCCGGCAGTACTTCTGTGCATCATCCCGGCCGAGGCCGTTACCAACGCGCTTAACGCTATGCCCGATTGGCTGTCCGGCGGCATGGCTGTCGGCGGCGGCATGGTCGCTTCCGTCGGTTACGCCATGGTCATCAACATGATGGCCACCAAGGAGACTTGGCCGTTCTTCATCCTCGGCTTTGTCCTTGCTGCCATCCCTCAGCTCACGCTGATCGCCCTTGGCCTCATCGGCATCTCCCTTGCCCTCATCTACCTTGGCCTTAAGGATCTGGCCAAGCAGGGTGGCGGCATGGGCGGTGGCTCCGGTGACCCGCTCGGCGACATTCTGAACGATTACGAGTAGGAGGGGAGTGATACATATGGCAGAGAACAAGATTCAGCTCACCAAGGCTGACCGTAAGAAGGTTTGCTTCCGTCATCAGTTCCTTCAGGGCTCGTGGAACTACGAGCGTATGCAGAACGGCGGCTGGTGCTTCGCAATGATCCCTGCGATCAAGAAGCTCTACACCAGCAAGGATGACCAGATTGCCGCTCTTAAGCGCCACCTGGAGTTCTATAACACCCACCCCTATGTTTCCGCCCCCGTCATTGGCGTTACCCTCGCCCTCGAGGAGGAGCGCGCCAACGGTGCTCCGATTGACGACGTCGCCATTCAGGGCGTCAAGGTCGGTATGATGGGCCCGCTCGCCGGCGTCGGCGACCCCGCCTTCTGGTTCACCCTTCGCCCGATTCTGGGCGCACTGGGCGCTTCCCTGGCCCTGTCCGGCAGCATCGCCGGTCCGCTGCTGTTCTTCTTCGCGTGGAACATCATCCGTTACGCCTTCCTGTGGTACACGCAGGAGTTTGGCTACAAGGTCGGCTCCTCCATCGCCAAGGACCTCTCCGGCGGTCTGATGGGCAAGGTCACCGAGGGTGCTTCCATCCTGGGTATGTTCATCATCGGCGCCCTGGTCGAGCGCTGGGTGTCCATCTCCTTCACCCCGGTCGTCTCCAAGGTCACGCAGTCTGCTGGCGCCTATATCGACTGGGCCAACCTGCCCGCCGGTTCTGAGGGCATCAAGCAGGCGCTGTCGATGTACAGCTCTGTCGGTGCCACCGCACTCGACCCGGTGAAGGTCACTACGCTTCAGGCCAACCTCGATCAGCTCATCCCCGGCCTTGCCGCCGTGTGCTTGACCCTTCTGGTCTGCAAGCTCCTCAAGAAGAAGGTCAGCCCGATCGTCATCATCCTGGCTCTCTTCGCCGTCGGCATCATCGGTCGCGTCTGCGGCTTCATGTAAGCACGCTTCGGCTTAAGACCGAGAGTTGCTAGGCAAGGGCTTTTGAGCCATTGAAACGGACCGCACCCGGTGGGTACACTGGATGCGGTCCGATTGTTTTTATTGGAGGGCGAGGCGCGTATGGCGCAATCTCAAAACAGCACGGTCGATCTGGCAACGCCGGCAACCTGCCTGATGGGGCTTACCAGTCACGGCAACGTAATGGTGGGGAATAAGGCGTTTGAGTACTATAACGAGCGCAATCCCGAGGACTTTATTCAGATCCCGTGGGACGAGGTCGACTATATCGCCGCCGAGGTTTTGCGCGGCACCAAGAAGATCACGCGTTTTGCGATCTTTACCAAAGAGAACGGCCACTTCACGTTTTCGACGCGCAACGACAAGGAAACGCTCCGCGCGGTTCGCAAGTATATTGACGAGGACAAGCTCGTGCGCTCGCCCGACTTCATCGATGTAACAACCAAGGGTGCGAAGAGCATCCCCTCCCTCATCAAAGGCCTCTTCCACAAAGGCGACTAGCCCCTCATAAGTTGCGGTGAAATAGTTCCTAAATTCGACTTTAGATGCTTCTGGCAGGAACTATTCCACCGCAACTTCGTTTTGATCCGTCGCTTAGAAGCTGCGTTTTGGCCTTTTCCCTCAGACTGGGATGATGCTTCCCGTTGGGCTCGATTGGGAAAATCCATCCCAGTCTAAGCACCGATTCCGGGATGCAGTTTCCGGAACGCGCACGTCTGGGAAACCATATCCCGTTTCGAGCGGAAATTCCGGGCCTCAGCTTCCCAGAGAGGCTCCATTGGGAAAGCCTGGACCAGAATTCACCTGGATAGTGGGACGTGCTTTCCGGAAGGCTATTCCGCCGCAACTTCGAAGAGCTGCTATGCACCGTATGGCTGCGACATAAATCTGCTACACTAATACAACATGCCTCCGTAGCTCAGGGGATAGAGCACCGCTCTCCTAAAGCGGGTGTCGACGGTTCGAATCCGCCCGGGGGCACCAGGGAATATGACGGCGTCGCGTGAGCGGCGCCGTTTCTGGTTTGTGGGGGCCGCCGGCCAATTCGGACCGTCGACACCCGCGTCACCAATTTCCCCGCGGGGGGGGGCTTTCGAATCCGCCCGGGGCACCAGAGATATGCCGAGCCCGGTACCGCAACGGCGACACGTCTTGATAGTTTTGGAAAGCTCGTCGTCGGTGCCCTAGCGCACTGCCGTTTTATGCCGATTCTGCCATGCCCGCACTCTTCGCGAGGGTGAGGAGCGTGAATTGATCGGAGAGGGCCAACCACTCTGATAAAATCGTTTTCGCTGGCGGCAGTCCTCGTGCCGGGCAGAGCCCTCCATCCGATGGGAGGTGATGCCCATGACCGATTTTACCGCGCTCGTGAAGCTCCTGACCGCTATGGTCTCGCTCCTCACGGCCCTTGTCGGCCTTTCCAAGGCACTCAAGCAGGGTTCGAAGCCCAAAAAGAAAGGCCACCGTCGCTAAGACGATGACCCAACTTCATTAAGCAACGGCTCTGCCCAGCTCTCTACAACTTGGGCTGCCGTCGGCACCATTTTACCCTCCTGACGAGGAATTCGTCCATATTTCAAAAAACAAATCTTACCTGCTATCGAACCCCTTGATTCTCATTTTCATTGCAACAGCCTCAGGACTCAGCGCAACGCGTTGCGCTCGGTGTCCCTATTTTCATAAAAGGCCCAGCAGTAGGACGCAAGCAAATTGGGCTTTTTGGTTTTAGAGATCGTGCCAGAGGAGTTGATTTCAGCCAGCTTGGCTAACATTGCAGCCATTGCTTCTGTCTTAGTCTTGCAGTGAACCGTATAAGTTGTGGCTCGTTTATTGCGCCCCGTTTCTTTGAATAGTTTTCAACAATTCATTGAGTGCGGTTTAGCTAAAGCTGTTAGTAATATGTTTGTAAAAGCGTAGGTGTAGCTAGCGGAGGTAAAAGACACAAACTGCCATGTTTATCTGCGATTATATGGTGTTCAATGACGCTGGATGAATGGTAGGGGGTAGCATTAAATCATATCTCCTAAAGCGGGTGTCGACGGTCTGAATCCGCCCGGGGGCACCAGAGATTTGTAGAGCCCGGTACCGCAACGGTGCCGGGCTCTTCTGGCCTTGAATGCGAACGGCCTTACCGTCCTTTATTTCGTGCAGATAATGATGCCCCCAAGAGATGGAACTCTTCGGATAAACTTTACTTTTATATCGCATCAGACAATAGCCCCAGTTAATTAATGGGATAATGGAGAACTACATATGAAAGAGAATAGAGGAGCAAGGGCGGTCTTTATCCCTCACACCTCGCCAAAAGGGGAAAGGATCATCGAATGAAGAGAAAGATGATCGGCCGTGCACTCCTAGCGTTTGCGTGTTCCGTGGTACTGCTTGCCGGCACGCTGGTGGGCTGCGGGGGTTCGGGTGCGGCGGGATCCGATGGCGAACACGAGGCAATAACCATCATGGCACCTTTCCGCAACGTCAGCGCGTTCAAGGACATGGTTGCCGAGAAGTACCCGGAGATCAACCTCGAGATCATCCCTTACAGCGGTAAGAACTACACTGCGTACACCCAGGCATCCCTTAAAGCGGACGATATGTCGGACATCTACTTTGCGACCGTGTATGAGCCGAGCCATGAGCACGTGGGCGACAAGCTCATCGACTTGTCAGGCTATGATTTTACTGACAAATACACCGAGGCCCGCCTCCAAGACGTGACAGACAACGGTGCCATCTACATGCTGCCCACCTGCTACAGCTGTCTGGGCATTACCTACAACAAGACGCTGCTTAAAGAGCATGGCTGGGAGCTTCCCACTAACTTAAAAGAGCTCGAGGAGCTTGCATCCAAGGCCAAGGAGGCAGGCGTGAACCTCTGCCTCACCCAGATTCAGTACCCGGGCTTTGGCTTCCAGTATTGGTGCAACATCCTCGACACCAGCTTCTTCAACACCCCTGATGGCGTCCAGTGGCGTGCCGACTTCCTTGACGGCAAGGCCACGGTCGCAGGGTCTGAGGAGTTAAAGACGGCTATGGAGGACCTCGACAAGTGGCGTGACTTGGGCATGCTCAACGATGGGGGCGACCCCGTTAGTGATGATGTTACGAGGGAGGAGTTTGCCAAGGGCAACACCCTCTTCATGCTCGGCAACAACAACGACTTCTCCGACGGTGACACCACGGACGAGTTCGGCTTGATGCCCTATCTGTCAAAGGATGGCAGAGACAATGCCTTTATTCTGCAAACCACGAGTTATGTGGGGCTGAACAAGCATCTGCAGGATTCCGGTAACGAGCAAAAGCTCGAGGATGCCCTGCATGTGATGGAGGTTTTCTCCACGGTCGAGGGCATGCAAGCCTTCAACTCCGCGTACAGCGACTCCACGCTGCTGCCGCTCAAGGATTATACGCCCAAGGCCGACGGCTATTATGCGGAGATCTTGGACCAGCTCAACGAGGGCCTCACCGCTCCGTTTATATACTCTGGCTGGGAAGATCTCATCGTTCCCATCGGAAATGCAGGTCTAGACTACATCAAGGGTAAGGCCAGCTTGGCCGACTTCGAGACGGCAATCGACGACAGCCAGTCCCTCATTGTGGACAACAAGTCTCAGGTGTTCACCACGGTTACGAAGAAGCTCGATACGGACGCCTGCGCCAAGCTCGTCGGAATCTGCTTTGCCAAGGCGACGGGCAGCGACCTGGCGCTCATCTCAACCAACAAGTACTATCCCTACTCCGGCACCCGCGACGAGCTCAACGTCGACGGCGTGAGTGGTGCGCTCTTTGCCGGCGACGTTACGGACATGGAGATCTCCTCCATCGTCCCCACGGGTTGGACTGATAACATCAAGACCGTCACGCTTGCGGGCAAGCGCGTCAAGGACCTGATGGGCTCCGGTTACGACCGTGCGGGCGATGGCAATGTCTACCCTTACGTGCTCGCCGCTCCGGAAGGCTTTAAGATCGACGACAACGCTACCTACAAGGTCGCCGTTGCGGGTGTGACCGATGAGGTGGCCAAGGAGGGCAATCTTGAGGACAGCGGCGTGCTCGGTCTGGATGCCATGAAAGAGTACCTGAGCAAGTTTGAGACCCTATCTCCCGCGGATGTAGCTTGGAACGATTAGTGCCGAATCATAACGATAAACAAAGAGGTCTGCGTTCGCTCGTGCTCAAGCGCGCGGATGCGGACTTCTCCGCAAAGCAAGCCAAAACGGTGTTCATGGTGTTTCTCGCCATCGTCATCGCGGGCGCCTTGCTGTTCTTGAATATGTACGGTCGCTACAACGATCGCGTGCTCTACGAGGAGCGTCTCAGCCAGATGGGCGAGGTGACCACGGAGCTCTTTGACGGCCTCGACGATATCATCGACAGCAAATGGCACGCCGTTGACACGCAGGTCAACTATCTGTGCGATGAGAGCCCGCAGGATGTGGAAGCGCTCGTGTCCCTCATGGAGAGGCAGCACCGTTTGGCTAATCTCGGGGACGAGGGCACCGATATCATCATGGTTGACGACAAGGGGCGCTACTACACCCAGACGGGCCCCAAGGGGTCCATGCAGGAGATGGATCATCTGCTTGGCAATCCCGAGCGCATCAACTACGTGACCACTACGATGACGACCAACAAGACCTTGATGGTGTTTCTCGAGCGCCTTGAGCAGCCTGTTCATCTGTCGCTTGGCGACGGCCAAGATACCAAGATCGTTTACGCCGGCCTTCTGTGCAATATGGAGGAGCTCGAGCCCTATTTCTCATGCGAGGCATATGACGGGGCGAACAACGTCATCGTTGTCGACAACGACGGCTCCAAACTCTTCAGCAGCAACAACAGCCCGATCAGGGGACACAACGCCTTCAGCGTCTTGAAGCAGATGCGGTACCTGCACGGCAGCTCCTTTGACAAGGCTGCCGCAGAGCTTGAGGCAAATGGCGTCGCTTATTCGAACGCCGTACTTGACGACGAGGAGTACTACTACGCCTTGAGTCGCATGGACAGCGCCGATTGGACGCTCGTCTTCCTGGTGCCGGCTCGCTATGTCGCGACAAATACCGTTGAGCTCGTCAACACGACGGTTAAGCTCGTCATGGGCTTTGCGTTTGCGCTCGTGACAGCATGCGCTTTGGCGATTTACATTGTCTTGCGTTCCAAGCAGCGCCAGGTGCTCGAGATCGAGCATAAGAATGCAGAGGGTCTCAAGCGCGTCAACGCCGAGCTCGACACCAAGAACGAGGAGCTTGAGTTTGCGGTGCGCGATGCCCAGGTGGCGCGCTCCCAGGCAGAGGCCTCCAACCACGCCAAGAGCGATTTTCTCGCCAACATGTCTCACGATATCCGCACGCCTATGAATGCCATCGTCGGCATTACAAATCTCATAGAGCACGGGACGACCAGCCCGGAGCAGCTTGCGGACTACATCCAGAAAATCAAGCTCTCGAGCAATCACATGCTCAGCCTTGTCAACGACATCCTCGACATGAGCAAGATCGAGTCCGACAAGGTCGAATTGCAACTCGTGCCGGTGAGCTTGGCGGAGCAGATCAACCAAGTTGACAACATTATCCGTGCCCAAGCCTTGGGACGCCATCACGGGTTCCATATCTTCGTCAACGACCTGCGCCACGAGTATCTTGTTGCCGATGGTGTCAGGCTGCGGCAGACCATCCTTAACCTACTTTCCAACGCGGTCAAGTACACGCCGGACGGCGGTCAGGTCGAGCTCAGCATCACGGAGCTTAACAGCGGCGATGCCGACTATGCGCGCTTGCTTTTCGAGGTGACCGACACGGGCATCGGCATGGATGAGGAGTTCCTCAAGTACATCTTTGACCCGTTCTCCCGCGCGGAGTCCTCGGGTACGAACAAAGTCCAGGGTACGGGTCTGGGCATGGCCATCGCCAAGAACATTGTCGAGCTCATGGGCGGCAGCATCGAGGTCGAGAGCACACCGGGTAAGGGTTCGAAGTTTACGGTCGTCCTCGACTTGGCCATCGACAAGGACGCGAGCTACGACATCGGCGTGGGGCGGATGCTGCTTGTGTGCGGCGAGCAGCGTCTCCAGCGCAATGTCAGCATGCGCTGCGAGGAGGCCGGCATCGTCCTCGATGTTGCAAAGAGCGTTGAGGACGCATGTGCGGGCGCAGCTGCGCACATGGCAGACGTCATCCTGCTTGCAGGTTGTGTTGACGATCCTGCGCTCGGGGCGAGCATCGCGGCGCTGCGAGAGGCGGCAGGGGAGGACGGGCCGCTCGTCTTCTGCATCGACTATGCTCTGCGTGGGCAGGTCACCCAGCGCGTCGTGGCTGCCGGAGCCGATGGCTTCGTCTCGCGTCCGTTCTTCTTGGCGGAGCTCGAGGGCGTCGTGCGTCGCGTCTATGGCAGCACGGCGACGCCGACATCCGATACCTCTGTGCTTAATGGCATGCGCTTCTTGTGCGCGGAGGACAACCAGCTCAACGCAGAGATTCTCAGCGCGTTGCTCGAGATGAGCGGTGCGAGCTGTGAGGTCTGCCCCGATGGTGCAGCGATTGTCGAGCGCTTTGCCAGCGTCAAGCCCGGCGAGTTCGACGCCATCCTCATGGACATCCAGATGCCGAGGATGAATGGCTTGGAGGCGACGCGTGCCATTCGCATGGGCGCTAACCCGCTCGGTGCCGTCATTCCCATCATTGCCATGACGGCGAATGCGTTTTCCGAGGATGTGCGCAGCAGCCTGGAGGCGGGCATGACCGCGCACACCTCCAAGCCCATCGACATCAGCCTACTCGAGAAGACGATGGAGAAGCTTGTCGCTCCCCCCCCTCGATCCGGCGGCGATAGCTGACGAATAAGCGCCGGCAATGCGCTGGCGCTAAGACAGGCCTCCGACGTCTACCTATATGCAAAACACCCGCTTGCCGGGGGGGCAAGCGGGTGCCTATGAGCGAATATGTTTGCGGTGAGAGCTGGAATGAGCGGTGGGGTGGCGACTAGTTGGTCGTGCCGGAATCGTTACCCGTGCCCGAGCCCGAACCCGAACCCGAGCCCGAACCCGAACCCGAGCCCGAACCTGAGCCCGAGCCCGAGCTAGAAAGTGCGACCGTCAGCGTAATCGTGCTGTCGGTGGATTGCTTACCGGTGGGGGAGACGCCCGTAACGGTGGCATTCTCGTTGCCGCTCACAGGGTTGCCGTTCTGGTCACAGAAGCTGATGTTGTAGAAACCGGCGTTGTTGAGCGCGGTGACGGCGGCGGAGATGCTCTTGCCGTACAGGTTGCCCGGGACGCTGGCCTTGCCGGACTTCTTGGCGATGACGACGGTGATCGTGGCACCGGGCTTCTGCTTGCCGCTGGGGTTCCAGCTAATTACGGTACCCTCGGTAACCGAGTCGTTTTCCTGGTAGCTCACGTCGACGCCAAAGCCAGCCATGTCGAGAGCGTTGCGTGCCTGGGCCTCGGTCATGTCGGTCAGATCGGGCACCGAGGTGGTGTCCGGGCCGCTGGAGACCTTGTACGAGATGGTCGTGCCCTTCTCGACCTCCTTGCCGGCAGCAGTGCTCTGTTCAAAGACCTGACCCTCTTCGGCCTCGTTGGCTTCTTCCGAAGCGCTGCCCTTCAGGCCCACGCTTGCCAGTGCGGCCTCGGCTTGGTCCTTGGTCAGGCCGATGAGCTGCGGAACCTCAACCTTCTCGGAGGGCTTAGGGCCCTTGGAGATTACCAGGTTCACCCTCGTGCCCTTGGCCTTCTTGGTGTTGCCGTTGGGGGTCTGCTCGGCGACCTTTCCCTCGTCGACATCGTCGTTGTAGCTCTGGTCGACGGAGCCAACCTCAAGGCCGGCTTTCTTGATCAGCTCAATAGCGGTTTCCTGGTCCTTGCCCAGCACGTCGGGCACCGTGACCTGTTCGCCACTGAACATGCCCGTGGCAAAGGCCACTACAATGCCAATCACGGCGACGGCGGCAATCACGGCGGCGATGATCTTGTTCTTGTTGGACTTAGGCTTCTCAGCCTCGTAGGAGCCCGTGGAGCCCGAGGCAGCACTGCGGGCGGTATTCTGACCGCTCACGCCCGAGACGGGACGAACCATAGCGCGCGTTGAGTCGGAAAGCTCGCGGGTCTTGGTGGCACCCAAGTCGCCGGCGGCACCGATGACGCGCGTGGGCTCCGAGACGTTGACAGCACGGCCGGACAGATAGCTGTTGAGCACCTGACGCAGCTCGTCGGCTGTCTGGAAGCGGTTTGCCGGGTCCTTCTCCATGCACTTGAGGATGATGCGCTCCAGGTCGGCATCGACGCCGGAGTTGATCTGGCTCGGCGGGATGGGGAGCTCGTTGACCTGCTTGAGCGCGACCGAGATGGCGTCATCGCCGTCAAAGGGTACGCGGCCGGTGGCGCACTCGTACATGACGACACCCAGCGAGTAGATATCCGAGGTGGGACCGAGGTCCTGGCCGCGGGTCTGCTCGGGGCTTACATAGTGGGCGGTTCCCAGCACGTTGTTGTCTTGCGTGAGGTGGCTGTTTTTGGCGCGCGCGATTCCAAAGTCCATGACCTTGATATTGCCGTCGGGCAGCACCATGATGTTCTGCGGTTTGATGTCGCGGTGGATGATCTCGTGCTTGTGGGCGACCGAGAGTGCAGAGCTGATCTGCGATCCGATCTGGGCGACCTTCTTGGGGTCGAGGGCGCCGTGGCTCTTGATTCCGCTCTTAAGGTCGGTACCGCGCAGGTACTCCATGACGATGTAATAGGTGTCGCCGTCCTTGCCCCAATCGTAGACGCCCACGATATAGGGGGAGGAGAGACCGGCTGCTGCCTGGGCCTCCTGCTTAAAGCGTGCGGCGAAGGTTGCGTCGCCAGCATACTGCGGCAGCATGATCTTGACGGCTACCGTGCGGTCGAGGACCTGGTCCTGCGCACGGAAGACGGTCGCCATACCGCCTGTCCCCACCTTATCCTTGAGGAGGTATCTTCCCCCGAGGACCCTCTGTTCCATTCCTGCTCCTAACATAACTATTCGCTCAACGATGTGTGTAGTACCTACGATGTGGCCGCTGGGGCCGTGTGGCGCGTTGCCGCTAACTTTTCGGCCGCGGCGCACCTCGGGTGTCCGATTCGATCATGGGCATCACGCTCCCTGTGCGGCAAGCGCCGCGGTCAGGACGATTCCGGCGATCTTGGCGGCCTTGACGTCGTGTTTGTCGTAATCCTCCAAGGCCACCGAGATGGCGACCGTGGGTGAATCGTAAGGTGCAAAGCCAACGAACATCGAGTTGACGTTGGTGCCGCCGGTCTCGGCCGAGCCGGTCTTGCCGGCGACCTTGACGCCGGGGACCTGGGCATCGGTGCCGGTGCCGGACTGGACGACGGCAAGCATGGTCTGCTTGACCTGGTCGGCCGTGGCAGAGCTGACGGCCTGACCCAGCGAGCGGGACTGCGTGGTCTTGACCACGGTTCCGTCCGGGGCGAGTACCTGGGCTACAAAGTACGGGTCCATGACCACGCCGCTGTTAGCGATGGCGGCGGCAATCACGGCGTTTTGCATGACGGTGGTCTGCGGGCCGGGCGTGTGGTCCATGCCGACAGGCTGGCCGGCGCCGGCCCAGGCGGTCTCCCACTCGGTCATGAGCGACGGGTCGGCCATGATGGAGGCCGCGGAGGTCAGGTCCTGGCCGAGCTTTTGGCCGTAGCCAAAGGCGTTGGCAAACTGCACGAGCGTGTTTGCGCCAACTTCGTTTGCCACCTGGCCAAAGACGACGTTGGAGGACACGGCAAAGGCCTGCTGCAGGCTGATGGTGCCGTAGCTCTCGTTGGCATAGTTGGTGACCGGTGCGTTGCCGATGTCCATGGAGCTGGGCGCCTGGTAGGTGCTGGTAAGGCTGGCGGTACCGGTCTCGAGTGCCGCGGAAAGCGTAACGACCTTAAACGTTGAGCCCGGCGTGTACAGCGCGTCCATGGCGCGATTGTACATGGAGCCGTCCTCGCCGCCGCCCGTCTGCAGCAGGGCATCGATGTTGGTGTTGTCGTAGGTGGGCGAGCTGGCACATGCGAGTACCGCGCCGGTACGCGGGTCGATGACCACTACAGCGCCCTTAAAGCCCTTGAGTGCCTGCTCGGCCGCCGTCTGGATGCGCGAGTCGATGGTGAGCTTGGCGGTGTTGCCCGGCTGGGTCTGGCCCGCGAGCGACGCGATGGCGTTGTTCCAGCTGGAGTAGTCCTTAGAACCGGTGAGCGTGTCGTTCATGACGCTCTCGATGGCGGTGGTGCCATACTGCTGGCTCACGTAGCCAACCACGTGCGCTGCCAGGTTACCGTTGGGGTAGGAGCGTACGTAGGTGCCGTCCTCCTGCTGCAGCGACTCGGCCAGCGTCACGCCGTCGGACGTGATGATGGAGCCGCGCTGGATGTACTCGGAGCGGGCGATGGTGTGGTTGTTGGTCGGCATGTCCTGATAGTCCTTGGCCTTAATGACCTGGACATAGGTGAGGTTGCCGATAAGGATGGCGAACAGCGCCGTAAAGGCGAGCACCGCACGGGTTAGACGGTTGGCGAGCGCAACGCGGCCGAGCACACCGGATTCAGGCGTGTCGAGCAGGCGACGGCGCATGCGCGAGCCGACGGAATGGCTGCCGCTGCCGTAGGAAGACGAGGTGGCTAAGCGCGTGCCCGTCGGGGCGGCGGCAGATGCGACCTGATCATCGGTGATGGCGGCCATGGTGCCGGTGCCGGTAAGCTCGGCCTCGCGTCCGGTCGCCTCGTCACCGGCGCGCAGCAGGAGCGCGACGATGATAAAGCTCGCCAGCAGCGAGGAGCCGCCCTGGCTCATAAAGGGCAGGGTGACGCCGGTCAGCGGGATCAGGCGGGTTACGCCGCCAACGATCAAGAAGGCCTGGAAGCTGATGGCGGCCGTAAGGCCCGTGGCACTAAAGGCTGCGAGGTCGGATTTAGCGCGGGCAGCCGTGGTGAGGCCACGCACGGCAAAGAGCATAAACAGGATGAGCACGGCGCCGCCGCCCAAAAGGCCCATCTCTTCGCCGATAGCCGAGAAGATAAAGTCGGACTCGACGACGGGGATGTTGTTGGCCATGCCGTTGCCGATGCCAACACCGACCAGACCGCCATCGGCAAGCGAGAAGAGCGACTGGACGATCTGGTAGCCCTGGCCCTGGGCGTCCTTAAAAGGATCGACCCAAACCTGGAAACGTACCTGAACGTGAGACAGGAACTTGTAGGCGCCCACGGCTCCAACGGCTAAGAGCGCAAGGCCGATAACGACATACGAAAAGCGTCCCGTGGCAACGTAGAGCATCAGCAAGAAGATGGTGTAGAACAGCACGGCCGAACCCAGGTCGCGTTCGAAGACAACGACGAGCAGGCACACACCCCACACGGCAAACAGCGGCAGCAGCAGTCGCAGGCGAGGGATCTTAAAGCCCAGGATCTTGCGGTTGGAGATGGAGAGCAGCTCGCGGTTCTCGGCCAAGTAGCCGGCCAGGAACAGCACGATAAAGACCTTGGCGAACTCGCCGGGCTGGATGGTAAAGCCCGCGATGCGAATCCACAGCTTGGAGCCCGAGATCGTGGTGCCGATAAAGATGGGCAGCATCAGCAGAATGATGCCGATAATGCCAAAGGTGTACTTGTAGCGCATGACCACGTCGAGGTTTTTGACCAGTGCAAGCGTTCCCACCATGAGCGCCACCGAGACAAACAGGATGATGAGCTGTGAGATGGCGAGAGCGGGGGCGAGGCGTGTCACGAACGTGATGCCGATGCCCGAAAGTATAAATACGATGGGCAGGATGGCAGGGTCGGCGCCAGGCGCCAAGATGCGCACGGCGATATGCGCCGCGGCGAAGGCGGCAAAGAGGCCGATCGGTACGGCGAGCGTCTCAAAGGAGATAGCGGCGCCCGCGGTGAGGACGTACATCGCATACAGCAGGATGACGGGGAACGCCGAGGCGATGAGCAAGAGCAGTTCGGTGTTGCGGCGACTCATAAGCGGCACTCCCTTTCTAATTCTTATCGGAGGCTTCGGCCTCGGCGGACTGTTCGGCGGTTTTCTCGGAATCTGATTCGGAGGTCGATCCCTGGTCGGTGTTGTCGCGAATCGTTTGCGCGTCGATCACCTGGCGGGTCTGCTCCTCGTCGATCTGGTGGCGGTACTTGGATATCGTGTCCTGCGCATCGTCGACACTTGTTTGCGGAATACCCGCCTTGAGGCGGTTTTGCGTGTCTTCGGGCAGGTCGGACAGCTTGATACTGGTTTCGCTTTCGAGCCAGTGGAGCTTGAGTCCGAGCGGCTTGCCGGGCAGGCCGCGCCAGACGGCGACATTGCCCTGGTAGGTACCCAGGTAGTACGAGCCGGTGACACCCGTGTAGGCCCAGATGGCAGCCGCCAGCACCAAGACGAGACCTAAGATGACGCCGATGGTGACGTTGCGGCGACGCACGCGTTGCGCCTCGCGCATAACGCCATCGTCAACCAGGTCAACGACTACTACGGTCACGTTGTCGTGGCCGCCGGCGGCAAGCGCCGCGTCCACTAGGTTGTCGACGCAGATTTGCGCGGTTGAGGACTGCGTGGCGATGTTCTCGATATCGCTATCGGGAATCATGCTCGAAAGGCCGTCAGAGCACAGGATCAGGCGGTCGCCTTCCTCGATATGCAGAGTGAAGTGGTCGGCATACATGGCGGGGTCTGAGCCCAGCGCACGGGTGATGACCGAACGGTTGGGGTGGACGCGAGCCTCGTCTGCCGTGATCTCGCCGGCGTCCACGAGCTCCTCCACGTAGGAGTGGTCGCGGGTCACGCGGATGAGCGTGCCCTCGTGGAGCAGGTAGGCGCGAGAGTCGCCCACGTGGGCGATGGCGAGCGTGTCGTTTTCGATATAGGCGCAAGTGGCTGTGCAGCCCATGCCGGGCTTGCCTAGGCCGTTCAGGGCCGCCTCGATTACGGCGGCGTTAGCTGCCTCGACGGCTGCGGCCAGGCGTGCTGCGTCGGCGGACTGCGGGGCCGTCTTGGCAATAGTCTCGACGGCGATGGAAGAGGCTACCTCGCCGGCGGCGTGACCGCCCATGCCATCGCATACGCAAAAGAGCGGCGACTGCACCAGGTAGGAATCCTCATTGTGCGGGCGCACACAGCCAACGTCGGAGCGGGCGCCCCACATGAGTTGCGTGGTGGTGCCGGCATCATAGGTCGAGTCGGTCTCGATGCGCTCCTCGGTCAGGGGCTCAAAGCTCATGGTCGAGCCGGGGTCTTTGAGCTTGGCTTCAACGGCGGCAACGTCGATCTCGGCTGTGTCACCGGGAGAGACGGTGTCGGTCTCGGCGTTTGATTCGGAATCGCCGGTGTCCGGGGAGTCGGGCTCCTCGGACACGCGGGCGGTCGACTCGTCGTCTTGCGGGCTGACGTCTATAGGCTCGGGCGCCGGCGTAGACACGGGCGCAACCTCGGATGCCGGGGCTATGGGAAACGCCGGCGCGGCGGGCTCGGGTGCCGCAAACACCGCAGCGCTCTCGTTGATTGCCTCGGCGACGGGCTCTGCAAAGTGAGCCGGCGCCAGGGTTGCTTCGGACGCTGTGGGCTGTTCCGCAGCATGTGCGCTGATGGGCGCCGCTACGGCATTCTCTTCGTCCTCGTTATCGGCGAGATCCGAAATATCATGCGTTACATGCGAAAGAGGCAGGGAGAACACGGTGTCCTCGGGTTCCACGGGTGCGGAGCCCGCCGGAGCGGCGTGGGCCGGCGCAGCTGTGGCGGCAGCCGGTGCCTCGGTCATAGTCGCGGACTTGTTCTCCTCGTCGATCATCGACGGTTCACCTTCATGACCACGTCGCCAATCTGGACTTCGTCGCCCTCGCGCAGCGTCGCGGGCTCCACAAGCTGGCGGCCGTTGACGAGCGTGCCGTTAAGCGAGTTGAGGTCCTCGATGATGAGCGCCGGGCCCTGCAGCGAAAAGCGCGCATGCGAGGCCGAGACGAACGGTTCGTTGATGCAGATGTCCGAAGATGGCGAGCGACCGACGATGACGGGGCCGAGCATGTCTACGTGGATGCCACGGATGCCGCGCGGGCCCTTGTCCACATCGATCGTCCAGATAGCCGAGTCGCGGCGCTGTCCGCGCACAAGCCCCACGCCGGTCTTCATGACGGCGAACAGGAAGATATAGAGCAGGGCGACCAGGACGATGCGGCCTGCAAAAAGGACGATATCGATGTTCATAAGCGACTATCCCCTAAATTCAAAGGTGCTCAGGCCAAACGTCAGCAGATCGCCGTTGCGCAGCGGGCAGCGCGTAATGCGGCGGTTGTTGACGAGCGTGCCGTTGGTGGAATTGAGGTCCTCGATCGACCAGTCCGAACCGGTAAAGGTGAGCTGGGCGTGGCGGCGCGACACGTTGGGGTCGCGCAGGGCAATGTCGGAAACTGAGCGCTCGCGACCGATGGTCACCTGTGCGGAGGTGATGCTATGGCTCTCGCCGCTCACGACGTCGACGAGCTGGGCGAGCGGGCGCTGCGGGGCGCGAGTGCTCGCCATGTTGGAGGCGATGCCGGCTGCGGCGCCTAGGCCCACGGCGGCACCGGTCGCGGCGGCTCCGCCCATGCCGGCAAGCGCGTCGCGCGAGACGGTCTGCGG
>OOCL01000533.1_pt1 | contig 29626 bp, 19 predicted proteins | sample 1671211 | NCBI WGS metagenome assembly OOCL01 (sample SAMN06348133, study PRJEB24527) | human gut metagenome | biome: human gut; feature: ankylosing spondylitis patient; material: feces | host: Homo sapiens | place: China | collected 2015-10 | reverse complement strand
TTTGGCGATCCGCAAAAGCTCCAGCCCGGTGAAAGAAACGAAGAAGTTTGATATCCTGCGGCCGGTGGCAGAGGGAGAACGGGCCTTGAAATTAGGTGCAGGCGGCGTGATCTGTTTCGCCAATGATTTGCTGCCGATAGATGCCAGAAACTGGTATATACCGGCCGGGCTGTTGTAAAATTATCAATAAGTATTTTAAGGAATAACCTTTGCTGATTTTGAATGTGAGATTCAAGGCAGTAAGGGTTATTTTATATTTAGCTGAAAGTAAACGGTTTTTATTGCCGGGGAAATAAATATGTTTGAAGTTAAGACGAACTGCCTTTTGTCTTTGCCTTAGGTGTAGTATAATGAAAACATCTTTTAAAGAAAATGAGGCGGAAAATGCATTATAATGAAATAAAACAGGGTTACTTTATTGCGCGGCCCAATCGTTTTATTGCTCATATCGAGCTGGACGGGCAGGTAGAGGTTTGCCACGTGAAGAATACAGGGCGCTGTCGTGAGCTTCTGACGCCGAGAGCGGTGGTTTACGTGGAGTGTCATCATGACCCCAGGCGTAAGACAAAATATTCGTTGATTGCTGTCAGAAAGGGCAGCTTACTGATCAATATGGATTCGCAGGCACCGAATAAGGTGGTGGCCGAATGGCTGGCATCAGGCGAACTGCTGCCGGGTCTTACGCTGCTGAAGCCTGAATGCAGGTATGGTACATCGCGTTTTGATTTTTATGTAGAAACGCCACAGCAGAAGCTATTTATTGAAGTAAAGGGTGTAACGCTGGAGGAAAATGGTATAGCCATGTTCCCCGACGCGCCTACAGAGCGCGGCATTAAGCATTTAGATGAGCTGGCGCAGGCGGTGCGGTATGGTTATGCCGCCGCGGTGATTTTTGTGATCCAGATGCGCGGTGTGACCAGGTTTACACCAAATCGCCGCACACATGCGGCTTTTGCCGAAGCGCTGCGGCGGGCACAGCAGGCTGGCGTACAAGTGTTGGCTTATGATTGTGACGTAACGCCGGATGGCCTTAGTTTGGGAAAGCAGATTCCCTGCTGTTTTTAAATTGGGAGATATGCTATAATAAAAAATCTTAGCGCTGTGCCTGCTTCAAGAGCTGGGGGCAGCATAAGGGCAGTACAGCTGAAAAAGAACGGAGCAGATTATGAGAGAATATACTAAGTTTTATATTACACCGAAGGGCGAAAGAGCCGCCCGCAGCGGCCATCCATGGGTCTATGCTGAAGAAATCACCAGGATCGAAGGCGAATACCAAAACGGTGATCTGGTCGATGTGGTAACAAACAAGGGCAAATATCTGGGCACCGGGTTTGTCAACGACCATTCCAAGATCAGGGTGCGCCTGATTTCGACCAATACCAATGATAAATTTGACGATGATTTCTGGGAACGGCGGTTGCGTTATGCGATCGATTATCGTCGTACTGTAATGCCAGGAGCCGATTTTAAATGCTGCCGCCTGATTTTTGGTGAGGCCGATCATTTTCCAGGTCTGACAGTAGACCGGTTCAATGACATTTTGGTTGCACAGACTTTATCACTGGGAATAGAAGTGCGGAAAGAGTTGATTTTTAACCTGTTGTACAAGATTTTACGTGAGCAGGGTGAGGAAATCAGGGGCTTGTATGAACGCAACGATGTGAAGATCCGCCTGCTGGAAGGCATGGAGGAAAACAAGGGCTGGTTTGCGTTTGCAGAGGCTGCAGAACCAGGGGAGCCGTTGACGGAAATCGTTGAAAACGGGATCAGGTATAATGTGGATGTGGAGAACGGCCAAAAGACAGGCTTCTTTTTGGATCAGAAGTACAATCGCCAGGCAATCGCCAAAATTGCCAAAGGCAAGCATGTACTGGACTGCTTTACCCATACGGGTGCGTTTGCCCTGAATGCGGCGGCAGGAGGCGCTGCTGCTGTAACAGCTGTAGATATTTCGGCCGAGGCAGTGCAGATGACGGACGCCAACGCCTCTAAAAACGGCTTGGATAAAGTCGTTAAAGGCTTGAAGGCCAATGTTTTTGATCTGCTGTCAGAGCTGGTCAATAATAAGTCCCGGGAATATGATTTTATTATTTTAGACCCGCCGGCGTTTACAAAGTCGGGCAGTACGGTCAAAAATGCCATCCGCGGCTATAAAGAGATCAATTTAAAGGCTATGAAGCTGCTGCCGCGCGGCGGTTATCTGGCGACTTGTTCCTGCTCACATTTTATGAAGGAAGAGCTGTTTGTGCAGATGCTGCATGATGCGGCTGCAGACGCCAATGTACAGCTGCGGCAGATCGAGGCGCGCCAGCAGTCGCCTGACCATCCGATTTTATGGAATGTCCCGGAGACGTATTATTTGAAATTTTATATTTTCCAGGTAGTTTAAGTTGTGATTTGGAGGCAAGATAATGCAGCTGCAGCAGTTATTGGAAGCTATGATCGCTTATATGGGCGGCGACGCCCGGCGGATCCAGCACTTTATTAAGGTACATGCCCTGGCGCAGTTGATCGGACGTCAGGAGCAGCTGAACGAAAGGACGCAGTTTATTTTAGAAGCTGCGGCGCTGACTCACGATATCGGTATCAAAAATGGCGAGGCGAAGTTCGGCGCCGGTAAATGCAGCGGTAAAACGCAGGAGCTGGAGGGACCGCCGGCAGCGGCAGAACTGCTGGCAAAGTTAGGTTTTGCTCCTGACGTCTGCGAGCGGGTATGCTATTTGATTGGGCATCATCATACTTATACCAATATCGATGGTATGGATTATCAGATTTTAGTGGAAGCTGATTTTTTGGTGAATTTTTATGAAGATGGCATGAGTAAGGAGGCTATCCAGACTGCCTGCGGGCGAATTTTTAAAACGGCGTCTGGTATCAGGCTGTGCCGCCAGATGTTTGGAATTTGAATGATGTATAAAAAGCACTTGCCGTAATGAAGCAGGCAAGTGCTTTTTCTGTTATAAATAATCGTGGGAGCCTGCGCCTGCAGGAGCCGAAAATGGAACAGACCCTTATGGCAGCGGCTTATGCAGACTGACCGTAAGGGTCTGTTCACTATGTTAAGGAGAGGGGAACGCTTATTTAACTGCCGTCAGATATTTGTCAATGGCGGCTGCGGCTCCGCGTCCCTCGGCAATGGCCCAGACTACCAGGCTTTGGCCGCGGCGGGCGTCGCCAGCCGCAAAAATACCGGGGATCGAGGTCATATAATCATTATCATTGGCCGCAATAGTATTGGCCTCTGATCTGGCAAATTTAAATTCGTCAAATAACTGTGTTTCAGTGCCGATAAAACCCATTGCCAGAAGCACCAGCTGAGCTGAAACTATTTGTTCTGTTCCGGCGATCTCGACAGGAATTAAACGCCCGGCTTCCTTCTGCCAGTCGATCTGGCAGAGCCGCAGTTTATCGACTTTTCCATTTTTGCCGATAAATTCTTTGCTCATGATACAGTAGTCGCGCGGATCCTGGTGGTACAGCTCGAAGGCTTCTTCCTGCCCGTAATCAGTTTTGAAAACACGAGGCATTTCCGGCCAGGGGTTATCTGCAGTACGGGAATGGGGCAGGCAGGGCATGATCTCGATCTGTTTTACGCTTCTGCAGCCCTGACGAATGGCTGTCGCTACACAGTCGGTGCCGGTATCGCCGCCGCCGATGACGATAACATCTTTCCCCTTGGCGGAAACAGCTTTTTTATCCTGCAGGCTGCTGTCTAAAAAGCTTTTAGTGACGCTGTGCAGATAATCCTTGGCAAAGTGGATGCCCTGCAGCTCGCGGCCGGGGATGGTCAGATCACGCGGTACGGTACTGCCGGTACAAAGGGCGATCGCATCGAACTGTTTCAGCAGTGTTTCCGAAGAAATTTTGTGGCCGATCTCACTGTTCAGTTCAAATGTGACCCCGGCTTCTTCCAGAAGCTTGATACGTCGTTCTACCAGATGCTTGTCCAGCTTCATATTGGGTATACCATACATCAAAAGCCCACCGGCGCGGTCGGCACGTTCATAAACGGTAACGCTGTGGCCTGCCTTGTTAAGCTGGTCAGCACAGGCCAGGCCGGCCGGGCCGCTGCCGATAACGGCAACTTTTTGTCCGCTGCGGTGAGTCGGCTTGTTGGGTTTGACATAGCCTTCTGCAAATGCTGTTTCAATGATATATTGTTCAAGATTGCGGATACTGACTGCACTGCCTGCCAGGCTGGCACTGCAGGCTCCTTCACAGGGAGCCGGACAGACGTGCGAGGTGAATTCCGGGAAATTATTAGTTTTATTCAGGCGCGCATAGGCGAAATGATCCAGCCCCTGATAAACAAAGTCGTTAAATTCCGGCATCAGATTATGCAGCGGACAGCCTGATAAGGCTTTGCCCAGCATTACGCCGCTGTGGCAGAAGGGAATACCGCAGTCCATGCAGCGCGCAGCCTGTTTTTGCAGTTCTTCTTTGTGAGGCAGACTGCTGGTTTTGATTTCTTCCCAGTCTTTGATGCGCTCCTGAGGCGGGCGCAGCGCAAGTTCCTGCCGTTTGTAATCCATAAATCCGGTCGGTTTACCCATTATGCCTGCACCTCCTCAAATACTTTGATCGTCGCTTCCTGCTCGCTCATACCGCTTTGCAGGTATTGGGCTACTTTTTCGGTAACGCGCTTATAATCTTTGGGAATGACCTTGACAAATTTTTTGACGTAACTGTCCCAGTCTGCCAGAATCCGGCTGGCAATACTGCTGCCGGTATATTCTGCGTGTTTCAGGATCATTTTCTGCAGCTGCATGGTATCATTGATTTCCTTCAACTGTTCCAGCAGTACGATTTCTTTGTTACAGTAGCCCGAAAAGGTACCGTCTTCATCTAAAACATAGGCAATACCGCCGCTCATGCCGGCAGCAAAGTTCCGTCCGGTCTTACCCAGAATAACGACGGTGCCGCCGGTCATATATTCGCAGCCGTGGTCGCCGACACCTTCGATAACGGCATTGACGCCGCTGTTGCGAATGCAGAAACGTTCACCGGCAATACCGGAAATATAGGCTTCACCGCTGGTGGCGCCGTAGAAGGCCACGTTGCCGATAATGATGTTTTCGTGCGGATTGAAAGGCGCTTCTGCAAAGGGATGGATGATAATTTTACCGCCGGAAAGACCCTTGCCGACGTGGTCGTTGGCATCGCCTTCGAGACGCAGGGTGATACCGGGCGGTAAAAAGGCTCCAAAGCTTTGTCCGGCCGAGCCTTTGAAGTGCAGTCTGATCGTATCTTCCGGCAGGCCTTCCAAACCGTAAAGGCGAGTGATCTCACTGCCGAGGATGGTACCGACGACACGGTCGGTATTTTTGATAGGCAGCGTGATATCGACCTGTTTTTTGCCGGCGACAGCGGTTTTGCAGATTGCCAGCAGCTCGCGGCAGTCCAGCGATTTTTCCAGCTGGTGGTTTTGTTCGGTGGTGCAGACCTGGCTGGTGCCTGGTTCTACCTCCGGTTTATAAAGCAGCGGCGCTAAGTTAAGGTTTTTATTTTTCCAGTTACGCTCCGGTTTAGCCAGCAGTACTTCCGTACGTCCCACCATTTCGTCGATACTGCGGAAGCCCAGCTCGGCCATATATTCGCGAACCTCCTGGGCAATGAAGTGCATAAAGTTGACGACATACTCCGGTTTGCCCTTAAAGTTACGGCGCAGCTTCGGGTCCTGGGTAGCGACGCCCATAGGACAGGTATTCAGATTGCAGACGCGCATCATAACGCAGCCCAAAGCGATCAGCGGCGCAGTGGCAAAGCCGAACTCTTCGGCACCCAGCAAGGCGGCGATGATCACGTCGCGTCCGGTCATCAGCTTACCGTCGGTTTCCAGAGTCACACGGTTGCGCAGGTTGTTGAGCAGCAGCGTCTGATGGGTCTCCATCAGTCCCAGCTCCCAGGGCAGTCCGGCGTGGTTGATACTGGTGCGGGGGGAAGCACCTGTACCGCCGTCGTAGCCGGAGATCAGCACTACATCGGCACAGGCTTTAACGACGCCTGCGGCAATGGTGCCGACGCCAACCTCAGAAACCAGCTTGACGCTGATTTTGGCACGTGGGTTGGCGTTTTTCAAATCGTGTATCAGTTCGGCTAAATCTTCGATCGAATAAATATCGTGATGGGGCGGCGGTGAGATAAGGCCGATACCGGCAGTAGTCCCGCGGCATTCGGCGATCCAGGGATAGACTTTACCTCCGGGCAGCTGACCGCCTTCACCTGGTTTGGCACCCTGGGCGATCTTGATCTGGATCTCATCCGCGTTGACCAGATAATTGCTGGTAACGCCAAAGCGGCCTGAGGCCACCTGTTTGATAGAACTGCGCTTACTATCGCCGTCAGGCTGGGAACGGAAGCGGGAAGGATGTTCGCCGCCCTCGCCCGTATTGGACTTACCGCCGATACGGTTCATAGCGATCGCCAGACATTCGTGCGCTTCCTGGCTGAGCGAGCCGTAGCTCATTGCGCCGGTTTTAAAACGTTTACAGATGCTGTCTACAGATTCTACCTGTTCGATAGGTATCGGCAGACGCTGCGGAGTGAAGGTCAGCATACTGCGCAGGTTCTGATTGGCAAAAGCACTGCTGTTCAGTTCGCTGGAAAAGCGTTTGAACATAGTGTAATCGTTTTCGCGGCAGGCCTGCTGCAATGCAAAAACAGTCTGCGGATTGAACATATGCCGTTCGCCGCCGCTGCGCCATTGGTAAACACTGCCGGATTCATAGCTGCACAGATCAGACGCATCAGCTTTGAAGGCCGGCAGGTGACGCAGCTCTACTTCTTTGGCGATCTCGTCCAGGCCGATCCCTTCCAGTCGGGAAGGTGTGCCGGTGAAATATTTTTCGATCACACAGCTGCTGATGCCGATAGCTTCAAAAATCTGGGCGCCGCGATAAGACTGCACTGTAGAAATACCCATTTTGGAAAGGATCTTGGCGATACCGTGGGTGCAGGCGTCGATATAATTTGCGGTGGCCTGCTCTACTGTAACGCCGGTGATCATACCGTTAGAGCACATTTCTTCGATCGTTTCAAACGCCAGGTAGGGATTGATGCCGCTGACGCCATAGCCAAGCAGCAGTGCAAAATGATGCACTTCGCGCGGTTCGGCCGATTCGATAATAATGGAAGCTTTGAGCCGGCTGCCGCTTTTGATCAGATGATGATGCAGGCAGGCGCCGGCCAAAAGGGCAGGAATAGCCGCCATTTCTTCGTTCATTTCACGGTCAGATAAAATCAGAATACATTTATCCTGTGCGATCATAGCGTCAGCCTGTGCGCACAGGCTGTCAAGTGCGTGTTTGAGCCCTGGTCCGCCGGCGGCTACCGGGTAAAGCATCGGCAGTGTCGCCGCCTGGAATTTAGGCTGCTGGATATTTTTGAGCTTGGCCAGCTCGATATTGCTCAAAACAGGCGATTCGGCCGAGATCTGCCGGCAGCTGTCAGGCTGCGGGTCGATCAGGTTTTTCTCCGGGCCGATGCCGCTGGTCGTATCAGTAAACACTTCCTCGCGAATAGCGTCTATAGGAGGATTGGTGACCTGGGCGAAAAGCTGCTTGAAATAGTTGTATAAAAGCTGCGGTTCTTCGGATAAAACGGCCAGTGGAGCGTCGTTGCCCATCGCCCCCAGCGGATCTATCCCCTTAGTAGCCATTGGTTTTAGAAACTTGGTCAGGTCTTCCAGCGTATAGCCAAAAGCCAGTTGCCGTCGCAGCAGGGTTTTGGGATCGGGCTTCGGCAGCTCGGTAGTGAGCTTGATCGCATTCAATTTAATAAGATTTTCGTCCAGCCATTTGCGATAGGGCTGTTCGGTAGCTATTTTATGTTTGATCTCGTCGTTGCCGATGATGCGGCCTGCTACAGTATCGATGACCAGCATCCTGCCCGGCCGCAGACGGTCTTTTTTGACAATGGTCGCCGGATCCAGATCGACGACGCCGACCTCGGAGGCCAGAACGATCGTATCATCCTGAGTAATGTAATAGCGGGAAGGCCGCAGGCCGTTGCGGTCCAGAGCGGCGCAGATAGTGCGTCCGTCGGTAAAGGCCATGGCGGCAGGTCCGTCCCAGGCTTCGATCAGAGAATTATGGTATTCAAAAAAAGCTTTCAGATCCGGATCGATATGGGGATTTTTGCCCCACGGTTCGGGAATCATCATCATTACAGCATGCGGCAGGCTGCGTCCCGACATGACAAGAAATTCCAGACAGTTATCGAACATTCCCGAATCAGAGCCGGTTTCGTCGATGATAGGCATGATATCTTTGATCTTGCTGCCCCAGAGGCTGTTGCCGCACATCGTTTGGCGGGCGCGCATCCAGTTGATGTTGCCGCGCAGGGTATTGATCTCGCCGTTATGCATCAGATAACGGTAAGGATGGGCGCGTTCCCAGCTGGGAAAGGTGTTGGTGCTGAAACGGGAATGGACTAAAGCCATTGCTGTTTCCATAGAACTGTCCTGCAGGTCAGAATAAAAAGAACCCAGCTGCTCCGTAGTCAGCATCCCTTTATAAACGATAGTCCGTGAAGACAGGCTGGCGATATAAAAATACCTGCCGCCGCGCAGCCTGCCATAGCGAATATGATTTTCGGCCTGACGGCGGATGCTGTACAGCTGCCGTTCAAAGGCATTATCGTCGATGCTCAGCCGGTCGATGACCTGCGGGCTGGCCTTGATAAAGACCTGCGCCATGAACGGCTGGCTCTGGCGTGATTTTTCACCCAGTACCTCCGGGTCGACTGGTACGTTACGCCAGCCTAAAAGTTCCTGTCCGTTTGCAGTAACAAGCTTTTCAAAATGACGCTGGGTGTTTTCTCTCTCTACAACGTCAGGCGGCAGGAACATAAAGCCAACGGCATAATGGCCGGGCTGCGGCAGTTCGATATCGAGCTTGGCACATTCTTTGACCAGAAAGGTGTGCGGCAGCTGAAGAAGGATACCCGCGCCGTCGCCGGAATTCATATCGGCGCCTTGTCCGCCGCGGTGGTCCATATTGCGCAGCACCACTAAAGCCTGCCGCAGAATCTTATTGGATTTACGGCCTTTGATGTTGGCGACGACACCAAGACCGCAGGCGTCGTGCTCGAACCAGGGATCATAAAGCCCCTGCTTGGGCGGTAATGAAGTATACATGTGATTTTCCCCTCTCAAAGCAAATTATATCTATATACAAAACTGCAAGTTTAATTATAAAATACGCAAAAAAGAAATGCAAATTGTATACATTATATTTTAAAGTCTTTGACAAGCGGAATAAAATACTGTAAAAATTAAACAAAAACAGCTTGCAGCAAGTCAGCAACTGTAAAAAGACAGAATATTGAAATGTTTGTGAAAAATCAGTAAGAGCGGCTTTTGCACTATACAAAGTTTATTTAATAGTGTAATATTAAATACTGTAAGGCAATGAATATTGCAGATAGGGGAGATGAAGATGAGTAAGGCCGAAAAATTTGATGAATTTTTAAGTTCCAATAATATCAATTGTTTTTCAAAGGAAGAAATCGATAACGAAATGCACAGCATCGTTTATCGTGCCCATATGGAAGTCAGCAGTCAGAATCTGCCGACGATGATCGTGCTGGACGACAGTATCTATACGATGATCCAGGTGCGCGTTGCCGCTGGCGTTGTCAATGCCGGCAACCGCGAAGGCGTTTTGATGCATATCAACGAGCTTAATAAAAAATACAAGGTTTTTAAATACTATGAAGGCGACAACGGGGATATCTGCCTTGACAGCTGCATCACTACGACTGACGAAGGCTTTGAAGCGCCTGTTATCCACACAGTGATCGATGTTATTTTAAAACATCTGGTAGAAGAATACCCTGTCTTGATGCGTAAAGTCTGGGGCAATTAATTTATAATCATAAATAGCAATGAAGCTGTGAGGCCTTGGGTCCCGCAGCTTTTTTGTAAGGAGGAGCAAACACAGTGAACAAGTTCGGCTTGACTACTGAAGAAGCGAGCAAAGCATTATCCGAGCAGGGCAATAATGCCCTGACTCAGCCCCCGCGCGAAACCTTTTGGGATAAGCTGTGGGAGAATTTTAAAGACCCTATCATCCGGATCCTGATCCTGGCGCTGTTGGTCAACGTAGTTTTTGTTTATATGGGGCACGGCGACTGGATCGAAACGATGGGTATTTTTCTGGCCATCATTCTGGCGACTTTTGTTTCTACTTATTCTGAGTACAGCAATGAAAACGCTTTCCAGAAACTGCAGGAAGAAGCCAGCCGTATCCGCTGCAAGGTTTGGCGTGACGGCGAGCCGGTTGAGCTGCATATCGATGATATCGTCGTCGGTGATGCGGTAATTCTGGAGGCCGGTGATAAAGTTCCGGTCGACGGTATCTTACTGGACGGCGATGTGAAGCTTGACCAGGCGGCCCTAAACGGCGAAAGCAAGGAAGCCCATAAGCTGATCGCTCCGCCCGATTTTACCTGGGGCGATGGTACTATCGATTTTCTGGACGAGCATAAGCTGTTCCGCGGCAGCGTCGTTGTCGAGGGGCAGGGCATCATGCAGGCCGTTAAGATCGGCGACAGCTCTATCTACGGTCAGCTGACCCAGGAGCTGAAGGATGATGAACGTGACAGCCCGCTGAAATTAAAACTTAAGGGACTGGCGCATCATATCAGCCAGTTTGGTTATGCTGGCGGTGTGCTGATCGCTTTGGCAGTCATGCTGCATAAAGCCTATCTGTACGGCGATTTCGGCGCTTATTTTGCTAATACGCCGCTTTTGCTGTCTGATCTGGTGCAGGCTGTTATCCTGGGTATCATCATTATCGTTATGGCGGTGCCGGAAGGGCTGCCGCTGATGATCGCGATCGTTTCGTCGCTGAATATGAAAAAAATGCTGCGTGATAACGTACTTGTGCGGAAGCTGGTCGGTATCGAAACTGCGGGCAGTCTGAACCTGCTTTTTACCGATAAGACAGGCACGATCACAAAGGGCAAGCTGGAAGTCGTACGGTTCATTACCGGCGACCGTCAGGAATACCCTGCGTTTGACGTACTGCCTGCAAAGCTGAAGGCCTTTACTTACCAAAACGTTGTGCTCAATACCTCGGCAGCCGTTTCTGACGGCGCTATGGTCGGCGGCAATATGACTGAGCGGGCGCTCAGCAACTATGTAGGCAGCTACCGTATGGAAGAAATGCTGCACCGTGATAAATTTATTCCTTTCAACAGCGCCAATAAATATTCTTGGGCGGCAGTCAGCGGTAACGGCGAGCGTTACTGCCTGGCTAAAGGCGCTCCGGAAAAGCTGATTTTGCAAACCAGCCACTACTGGGATGCGGAAGGCAACCGCCAGCCGCTGACCGAAGAAATGAAAAAAACACTGGATGACAGAATGCTGGAACTGGCAGCAGATGCGATCAGGATGCTGGCACTCTGCACCTATGAAAGCGATATCGAAGGCGATGAGCTGCCGGCAGACGGACTGACGCTGGTAGGTATTCTGGGTATTCGCGACGAAGTCCGTCCCGAAGCGATCGAAGCGATTGCTGAAGTTCAGGATGCAGGGGTACAGATCGTTATGATCACCGGTGACCGCCGCGAAACCGCGGTAGCGATCGCTAAAGACGCAGGCCTGCTGCAGCGTCCGAATGAGTTGGTCTGGACCTCGGCTGAGCTTGCGGAAATGAGCGACGAACAGGTGAAACTGGAGCTGCATAAGCTGCGCGTAGTAGCCCGCGCCCTGCCGATGGATAAATCACGGCTGGTGCGCCTGGCACAGGAGATGAACCTGGTAGTAGGTATGACAGGTGACGGCGTCAACGACTCGCCCGCACTCAAAAAAGCCGATGTAGGCTTTGCGATGGGCAGCGGTACCGAAGTTGCCAAAGAAGCCGGTGACATCGTAATTCTTGACGATAATTTCCTCAGTATCAAACAGGCGATCTTATACGGACGTACGATTTATAATTCTATCTGTAAATTCATCGTCTTCCAGCTGACGATCAACTTCTCAGCCGTAGCGATAAACTTCATAGCACCGTTTATCGGCATCGATAAACCGCTCACCATTACGCAGATCCTCTGGATCAACCTGGTCATGGATACTCTGGCGGCACTGGCCTTCGGCGGTGAGCCAGCGCTGGAAAAATACCTGCGTGAAAAGCCAAAAGACCGCAGCGCACCGATAGTCAGCAAAAAAATGCTGTCTACCATCACTATGGGCGGCGTGTATATGACCTTTATCGCGATCCTCTTTTATAAAAGCAGCTATGTCGATCATCTGTTCCGCAATGCGCCCGACCATATCTACACATATACGGGCTTCTTCTGCACATATATCTTTATGGCGGTAGCCAACGGTTTTAACGTGCGTGTTTCCGGTCTTAACCTGCTGGAGCACATCGACAAGAACAAAGGCTTCCTGAATGTAATGGCGCTGATCGTGGCGATCCAGGTGCTGCTGACCTATGTCGGCGGCCGCATCCTGCGTACGACACCGCTGAACCTGCACGAATGGAGCGTAGTTGTTTTGTTCGGTCTGTCGATCATCGTTGTTGACCTGCTGCGCAAAAGCGTTTGCCAAATGCTGGAGAAAAAATAAAAGCCAACCCTTAAACAGAGATTATAAAAAATAGGAGTGATGACTGTATGGATCCTCTCGGGTCTATCAAAGAAGTATTTATTGTTATTGTTTTGATTTTAATGAACGGCCTGCTGGCCATGCTGGAAATGGCGCTGGTCTCGGCGCGTAAAAGCCGGCTGGAGCAGCTGGCTGATGAGGGAAGCAGCAAAGCTGCGTATATTTTAAAGCTTGCTCAGGAGCCGACTGAGTTTTTATCAACGGTGCAGATCGGTATCACACTGGTCGGCATCGGCACCGGCGTATACAGCGGCGCCATGCTGGCAGCGCCTTTGGAAGGATTGCTGCGTGAGATCAGCGTACTGCGTCCTTATGCCGGCGTAGTGTCGTATACCTTCGTTGTGGCGCTGGTGACCTATCTCAGTTTGATCTTAGGCGAGCTGATACCAAAAAAAATGGCGCTCAACAACCCGGAAAAGGTTGCCATGAGCTTTGCCGGTTTTATCAAGGTCATTATTACCGCGTTTAAACCGCTGACTGTCTTTTTAAGCGTTTCGACCAGGTTTTTACTGAAGGCGCTGGGGCTTAAGCCCAGTGACGAACCTCCGGTCACGGAAGAAGAAGTGCGCGTACTGCTGGAGCAGGGCCGGCTGCATGGAGTATTTAACGTCGGCGAGCAGAAAATGATCGAAAACGTTTTTGAACTGGATGACCTGCGCGTAAGCGAGATCATGACGCCGCGGACCAAGATCACCTGGCTTGACGTCAACGATCCGCTTTATAAGCACTTGGAGGTCATTGCGGAAAAACAGTATTCCTGCTATGTTGTGGCCGAAGAAGATTTGGAACACGTCCTGGGTGTTGTCTATACGAAACGGTTTTTAGCCGATGTCCTGGGCGCTACCGGCGCTTCGATGCGCAGCTCGGTGCAGCAGCCGCTGTATGTGCCTGAAGGTATGTATACCCAAAAGCTGCTGGATATGTTCAAGGACACACGGATCAAGGTGGCGCTGGTCATGGACGAATTCGGCGGGCTGGCTGGTATGGTGACCCTGCGTGATATTATTGAGCATCTGGTCGGCGATCTGCCTTCCTATGATGAAGAATTCAAACAGGAGATCGTCGAACGTGAAGACGGCAGCTGGCTGGTAGACGGCTTACTGCCGATCAGCGAATTTAAAGACTTCCTTGATCTGGATGAGCTGCCGCTGGAAGAAAAAACGGGTTTCAATACTGTGGCCGGTTTCGTCGTTACCAATATCGGGCATATCCCGACTGCCGGCAACTACTTCCTGTGGAATGGCTACCGCTTCGAGGTTGTTGATATGGACGGCACCCGCATCGACAAAATACTGGTCGAAAAACTGCCGGAAGCGGAAGCTGCAGAGACAGATGTAAAGGACCAATAAACAGAAAAATAAAGCCCCGGCCGCTGGCCGGGGCTTTATTTTTATACAGACGCTGTTTTTAAAATTTAAGGGATGCGGCACGGTCTAAAAAGCCGCGCAGAATATCGCAGGAAGCTGCAAACTTGGCTTGTTCTTCGTCAGTGAGTTCGACTTCTAAAATTTCTTCCACACCGTTTTTGCCGATAACGCAGGGGACTCCTGCCGCCACATCGTGCTGACCATATTCGCCGCGCAGCAGGGTCGAGCAGGGCCAGACAAGCTTCTGATCGTGGAAGATCGCGCTTATAAGCATTTTGGCCACATTGGCGATACCAAATTCGGTGCAGCCTTTGCCGTCGATTTCAATATCGCCGGCTTTTTTAACCTGCGTTTGCAGATCTTCCAGGCTGATTTCTGCCAAAACCGGACGTTCCCGTCGCAGCTGCAGAAAGGGCTTGCCGCCGATAAAAATGCGTGACCAGACGATAAAGCTGGAATTACCATGCTCACCCATACAGAAGCCGTGAATAGAACGGCGGCTGTAGCCGGTGGCCTTGCTGAGTACCCGCAGCAGGCGATAGGTTTCCAGGCTGGTGCCTGTACAGAAGCAGCGGGAAGGCTGCCAGTCCATCTGCCGGCGGATGTATTCGCAGATGATGTCCGCAGGATTGGAAATACTGATCATGATACCGCGAAAATCGACCTGTTTTAAATGTGAAACAACTTCGTTGGCCATTTTGATCGAATCGTCGAACATATCCAGCCGGGTCTCACCGGGTCGACGGCTGCGGCCAAAGGCCATGACCATGATATCGGCATCGTGCAGCTCTTCATAAGAGCCGGCGCGGATACTGACATCTTTGCCGCACAGCGAGCCGCTGACACAGTCATCCAGGTCCAGCGCCTGACCGATAGCTTTTTCTTTCAGGATATCTATCAGGACGATATCGTCGGCTTCACCGGATTGGATCAGTGCCAGTGCGACATGTGAACCAACGTGGCCGGCACCGACGATAACAACTTTACGGGTCTTGAACATAAATATTCCTCCTCTGCGATAAATGATTACTTATAGTATAACACTTTTTAGAAACATTGTTGAAATGAAGAAATTTACTGATTTTAGGAATAAGTTATTATTGGGCAGCAATCACAAAAAAGAACGGCAGCTATTGCTGCCGTTCTTTGATCATTATTTAAGCTGTTTACGTTATTGGATCACGCCGCCGGAAACAGTACCGATGATTTCTATATCCTTCATCGTAGCCTTATTGGCTTCGGTAACTTCTTCGGCCAGGACGGTAAAGTCTGCCCATTTGCCGGTCTCGATCGAACCGAGCCTGTCTTCCAGATGCAGCAGCCAGGCGGCATTTAAGGTGATGCAGCGCATTGCTTCATCGGCGGTCAGGCACTGGTCTTCACCATAAACTTTACCGCTGATGCCGGATTTGCGGTTGCAGGCGCACCAGGCGGAAAAGAGCGGATTGACCTCTGTGATCGGGTCGTCGGAATGCACGCCGAAGCGGACGCCGTGGTTGACAGCGCTGCGCATCGGCTCCATGCGTTTGACCTCGTAAGGCCCTACGGTGTATTCAGCATGGACGTCGCCCCAGTAATACAGATGGTTGGCGAAGAAATTAGCGCCGATATTCAGTTCATGCAGGCGTGCCAGCTGGTTTTCATTTGCCAACTGCACATGCTCCACAGTATGGCGGTAGATGCTGGTTGGGTTTTCTTCCCGCAGGCGTTTTACTACGCGCAGTACCTGCTCGGTAGCGCCGTTGCCGTTAGTATGGATAGAGACCGAGTAGCCGTGTTCCTCACATTCCTTCAGGATATCGAACATGGTATCGTCGTCGTAGATCAGCTTGCCGTTTTTGGCGCCGCTGTAATATTCCTTATTCAGTAAATTGGCAGTATAGCCCTGGATCGAACCGTCAGCCAGAATCTTGGCGTGGTTAAAAATGAAACGGTCATTTTCGATCTGCTGACGCAGCTGCTGCAGGCCATTCCAGCCGCCGAAGACACCATCCATATTTTTACTGTAGAAAGGTTCCACAACAAAACGTACAGGCAGCTGTTCTTTTTTCAGAGCGTTAGTATAACCGTCAATAGCCTTCGGGGTCAGGATAAAGCCGAAAGCCTTATCAGCGATCGTGGTGCAGCCGTTGTGTTTGGCCAGCTTGGCGATATAACGGGTCGCTTTTTCGGCGGTTTCCGCAGCGTCGCCGCTGATCCGCATACCGCCTGCCTTTAAAACATAGGACATAAATTCGGGTTCGGCAACGTTGCCGTTGCAGCTGCCGTCCGGATAACGGCCGATATTGTCGTCGTGGACTGCATCGATGCCGGACAGCTCGATCGCGCGGGTATTGACGGTCATCAAATGGCCGGAAGCATGGTTCAGGCAGATGGGTACAGTGCTGGAAACCTGGTCTAGCCATTTGCTGTTGATGTTTTCCAGCTTGGCGTCGCCCAAGATCAGCGGATCGATACCATAAGTACTGAGCCAGTTCTGATCGTTATATTTACCGGGGTTCTTTTCTATTACCTCACGCAGCTTGGCAATGATCTCGTCCGGCGTTTTGCAGCCTCTGGAAATCTCGCCGTCAGCAGTATGCCGGTCAAAGTAGCCGATATAAACATAATTCATATTATACAGGCCGCTTTGCTGAGCGTGCATATGGGCTTCGATAAAACCGGGATAAATAACATTGTTGATAAACGTATCATTGATCTGATAAGAAGCAGCATGCGCTTTAAAATAAGCCTCCATATCGATAAAATCACCGACTGCGATAATAGTGCCGCCGGCAACGGCAACACATTCTGCCCACGGCATCTGCGGGTTCATGGTCACTACCTTCTGCGCGCGGTAGATAGTAACCTGAGCGTTCTGAAAGACTACCGGATCGGAAATCACCTGAAAATTTGCGGACATATACATAAGATCACCTCATTATAAATTTACTGATTAACAGTTAAAATCATTTAGTTATTTTTTCATTGGGCAGCGGTCCGGTGCTGAGCCAGAACAGAGCGCAAATGAAGCCCAGGACATACAGGCCCAGCTGAGTGGAATTTTGGCGGGTGCTGCGGTTGATAGCGGTCAAGACAGCGGCGTCATCGGCATTTGCCGCTTTATCCGCAATATATTTTGCGAAAGCAGCGTCCGGCATAAAGCCGATGGAAGCCTGCTCGCTGATAACGGTTTTGGAAGTACTGCTCAGATCGGCGCTGCTCAAAGCGGCGTCCTTAAAAGTACCGGTGATGGAAAACAGCATGACTACGCCCAGAATAGCGACGCCGATCGCCTGACCGACATTGCGGGTCGCGGTCTGGATACCGCTGGACTGCTGAGCGTCGCGGGCATTGACTGCCCCTGCGATGATATTGGAAGACTGTGAAGCAACAAAGCCCTGCCCGGCGCCGAAGAAGAACAGGCCCACATACATCAGCCAGTTAACTCCGTAAGGATTTAAGGACAACGCCATCGGGATCGTCGAAAGGGCAACCATAGCGATACCCGTGCGGCAGATCTTTTTCGGCGAAGCATCGGGACTGAACTTGGGGATACCCATAGAGAACACGATCATCGGGATCGCCATAGCGCTCATGGCTATACCGGTCATAATGGCGCTGAAACCGGCGACCAGCTGCAGATAAGTGATGACCAGGAAGAACGACCCGCCGAAGCAGAGGAACAGCATCGCTGTAAGATACAGTCCACTGCGTACCTGCGGCGTCGTTAAGAAGGAGGAAGGAATAAGACAGGAACCATAGGTTTTTTCAACATTACGTTCGATACGGACCAGGAGCACCAGAGTGATAAGCCCCAGCAGCGCGATAAACAAAGCCGGTGACATACCGAACAAAACTAAGGGACTGCCGCCGATAACAGGCGGCGCGATCGGATCGATCAGGCCCCAGACTGGGATCTTGCTGATACCGATGATCAGTAAAAACAGGCCGGCAACGGCAACGATCGTACCTTTCAGGTCAAAACGCACTTTTTGTTCGGGCAGCGGAACATCGCCTACCAGCAGCGAACCTACAAAAACGATAGTAAAATAAACGGCCATGCAGCTAAAGGCTATGCGCCAGTCAAAAGTATCGATCAAAAAACCGGCGGCGATAGGGCCGAGGCAGGAAGCGATACCTGTAGCAGCGCCGATAGCCCCGAAAGCGAAAGCGCGGTCATTGCCCTGATACAAACCGGGGATCAGCCCGAGTACAGAAGGGATAAGGAAACTGGCGCCGATACCGACCAGCAGACGGCCGCCCCAGGTGAACATAAAAATGTTGCCGGAGAAAGCTACGACAAGTTCGCCGACGGCGCACATCGCAGCGCCGATGCGGAAAGTTTTTTTCCAGCCGACGATCAGGCCGACCATACCGCCGACGATCATCAGGCAGCCGGCGCACAAAGAATAAATAATGTTGGCCAGCTGGATGTCTGACATTGTCGCATTAAGACTGGCCAGCAGGGAAGCTGTAGCCACGGTAAGCACCGAATTATCGCCGGAAGTGCCGATCTGGGCCATGACCAGAGGAAAGAGACCGAGAAACTTGTATTTACTGAGAGCAGAGCTAGTAGACATAATGACCTCCCCAAAACTTTAGAATTTAAATATCTTGCAAGATTTCTTCTTGTCTTTATTGTAAAACCTGGGGTAGAATAAGTATAATACTAGTTATTGTATGTACTCATAAGCTATTTGTTATGAAAGGTGACGGTCATGGATCTATTACAGCTCAAGTATTTTAAAGTAGTCGCCGAACAGGAACACATCACCAAATCCGCCAAACTGCTGATGGTATCACAGCCCTACCTGAGCGCTATCGTTGCCCGGCTGGAAGAAGAAATGGGCGGGCAGCTTTTTGACCGCGACGGACGTAACGTAGTGCTGAACGAATACGGCAAGATCCTGCTGCATCATGCCAACGAAGCCCTGCAGCATCTGGAGGACGCCAAAAAGGAAATCGCCGACATGCGCTCGCGCGATACTAAATACATACGTCTTGGCAGCAGCAGTACCATGCTTTCCAAACGCTGGCTGGTGGATTTTCTTAAAGAACATGACGATATCAGGCTGGCGCATCTGCTGGCAGCGCATAACGAGATCATGGACGGACTTCTGAGCGGCCGCTTTGACTTTGGGCTGACAACGGGCAGGCTCGATCATCCTAAAATCATTTCAGTGCCGCTGTGGAAAGACCGTTATACACTGCTGGTCGGAGCCAGGCATCCTATGGCCCGCCGCCGGAAGATCTATCTGCAGGATATCCAAAACGAAAAGATCTGCGCCCTGCCGGAGGATCAAAGCAAGCTGAGGATCGTTGACGAGCTGTGTAAAAAAGCCGGCTTCGAGCCGGACTTTGTCCTGGAAGGCAATGTTGAGCTGCTGAGCGACTATATGCGCGAAGGGCTGGGCGTTTCTTTCGGACTGGCGAGCGTCAGAGATGCTTACCGTGATATCCGTTCCATACCGCTGGCTGACGAGATCGGTGAAGCCAGTATTTACCTGTCGTGGTGCGGCGAGCGTTATCTCACCAATTCCATGCTGACGCTGCAAAGCTATCTGCGGGAAGTAGGCAAACAGATAGAAGCTGAAAGGTAAATTGCTGCATAGTATAAAAAAATAACGTATAAATAAAAAGACTGAGCCTAGGCTCAGTCTTTTTATTTATATTGCCAGACGTGTTTGACCTTTGAAGCGGATTTTTTTAGCTGATTATGCATCTCGTGCAGTATAATTTTGTAAGCGTCTTAAATAATATTGTAATACTTATCTAAATAGAATAATATTACATCGTATTACAGTGTTATAAAAAACAATATTAATAAAAAACAATATCTACAAACAATATCTTTATTGATATTTTAAAAGTATGATTTTACAATATCAATAAAGAAAAATGTAACGTTTAAAATAAACGTATAGTTGTATAAAAATAAAATAGCGAGAAAGTATATGTGGGGGGGACATGCGCTTCTGCTGACCTTTCATAAGAGACCTCCTCCAGAATCAAATTCTGGGGGAGGTCATCTTTTATTTAGTCAGAAATTAGCCAGTAATGTAAGGGGTGCAAGTAAGGTTGGAGAGATACCAAAATAGATGTAGAAATAAAAATCAACAGATAAAGAAAAGGAGAGAAGTATGTCCGAAATAGAATCAGTAAGTGATGAAGAACTGACTCGCATAGCCAAAGGAATGGAAGAGAAAAAAGCAGAAGCTGTGCCGCAGAAACCGTATATGGTTTTTGAAGCTGGAGAGGTAGTGGAGGAAAGCGGCCTGCCGGGCATAAAGTACGACTTTAACTACGGCGCCCGGGTAACAGTGCCGCAGGGAGAATACAGGGTCAAGCTCATCGACCGCAGCGCCTGTCTGACAGTCTACGACGCCCCGGCATCGGGAGTAATGGTAACCAGCAGTAAAAAGTATTTTGTTGATTTTCGCATCGAGGTGTATGAAAAAGACAAACTGATCTTTGCCCATGACCTGGATCTGAAAGGTAAAAAAGTGCTGATCAAATTTCCTACAGGAATCCTTGGCGATATCCTGGCGTGGTTCCCCTATGCGGAAGAATTCAAAAAGAAACATCAGTGCGAACTGTACTGTGCTGTAGCAGAGGAGCTAGCCGAACTTTTTAAACCCGGCTACCCCAATATCCATTATGTAAAACCGGAAGAACGTCCGGAAGGCTTATATGCCAGCTACTATCTGGGGATATTCTTTCCCTGCGGGGACAGGATGCACCAGCCGTCAGATTTCAGGGTACGGGGCCTGCACAAAAATGCTGCGATGATATTAGGGCTTGACGAAGGCAGTGAACCCAAAGATATCAGCATCAAATTATTGCCTAAAGAAAAAACGAGAAAGATCAAAGAACCGTATGTGTGCATAGCAGCCCAGTCCAGCAGCCAGGCGAAATACTGGAACAATGGAGCCGGGTGGCTGAACGTAGTTAAACACCTGAAAGAAAAAGGCTATAGAGTACTGTGCATAGACAGGGAGAATGTCTACGGAATGAACAGCCGCTTTAACATCATACCTTATGGAGCGGAAGACTTCACAGGCAAGCTGCCGCTGCAGGAGCGGATAGACCTTTTATACCATGCAGACTTTTTCATTGGGCTGTCGAGTGGGTTGAGCTGGGTAGCCAACGGAGTAGGCATACCAGTAATAATGATCAGCGGATTCACGCTGCCGCTTAACGAATTCCCGACCCCGTACCGGGTGATCAACTACCATGTGTGCAACGGCTGCTGGAATGACACGCAGGTAGTGTTTGACCATAAGGATTTTGAATGGTGTCCGCGGTTAAAGGGAACAGAAAGGCAGTTTGAATGCAGCCGGTATATAACGCCGGAAGCAGTGAACAAGGTTATAGACCGGCTGATGGAAGACTATGGCTTGGATCCGAAACAAAATAAAAAGATGAAGAAGGATGGCAAAAGCAGATGAGCCTTTGCTGTTACAAAGATATGTTTAAAGTAAAGAGATGGGATAAATAAAGCAAAGTAATAAAGGTTGGTGAACTAAATGAAGGAAAGAAGGTTAAGTAAAAAGAAAAATCAGCAGATATTGGCAACGCTGGCAATGGGAATAAATTTGGTGAACAGTATGATACCTCTGGCAGCGGCACTACGGGAACTACCGAATAAGAGTGATTTGCAGGTGCAACAGCCAAAAAGAGAAGTGAAAACACTGGAATATACTGTTTTGCCACACACATTAAACTTTGTGGAAAATATGGTTTTTGGAAAAGCAGAAGCTGCAGATTATTCAGTTGATTTTGGTGTGAGCAGTGGTGTAGCATCAATGAGCTCTGGAGATATAATGGTAATCAAAGGAGGAACAGGTACAGTAGATACAATGAGTGGTGGTGTTCAGTATATCTCCAAAGGAGGAACAGGTACAGTAAGCGCTTTGAATGGTGGCAGCCAGAACATCTACAAAGAAGGAATAGGTGCAGTAGAAACCGTTATTTCTGGTTATCAGAATATATGGAACGGAGGAACAGGCACTGTAAATACTATGAGCGGTGGTCAGCAGTTTATTTCCAGAGGAAGCGGTATAGTATATACCATGAGTGGTGGAATGCAGAATATTTTCAGCGGAGGAACAGGTATAGTAATTACTATGAACGATGGTAGCCAGGCTATTCGGAATAGTGGGTTTGGTACAGTAAGCGCTCTGAATGGTGGTACACAGCAGATATATGCCGGAGGAACAGCCTTAGATACCAATATTTATGGTGGTACACAATTAATAGGTGGCAGCGCAGTAAATACAACTATTGACGGCGGTGTAGCTGTTATGCTGGATGGTAATGCTTTCGTTTCAGGTTTGACGATGAGCGGTGGTGAATATATGTTAGGCGCAGATGGTGGCGATTATAACATCTTGGGGCAGTTTGAGTTTACAGGTGGCCGCCTCGACATGACCCAAAACAAAAATGGCACTCAGACTGGTACCCAGGAGGAACTGACCATCGAAAATTTGGACAAAGCCGGTGGTACGTTTATTATGGATACCGACCTTAACAATGAAGAAGGCGATAAAATAACGATCAAAGAGGCCGCAAATGTAGGCACAAGTTATATCCAGGTCAACGATACAAGTTTGCTGAACGGTACTGTAACCGATCATAAAAATCTGCTTCTTGTTACAGATAACAGCGGTAAATTAACTTTTGAAGGAAAAGACCTTAATAATGGCGGCATCTGGACATTTACACCAGAGATAGAAAATGGTTTAAATGTTAAAGATAATGCTGGAAATGTGATAGGTAGTAAAGAAGAATGGTATTTAACACACATAGATAGATCTGTTAACAACGATACCCAAGTGTTATTGGATGGAAGTGATAGCAGTTATGCGATGTGGCGTAATACCAATGATACGCTGCGTAAGCATCTAGGAGACCTGCACTATCGTACGAACAAAAAAGGTGTAGAAGGAATTTGGGCGCATTACACAGGAGGAAAATTTGGCGGGAGTGGATTTGACAGCAGCTATAATATGTATCAGCTTGGTTACGATAAAGCAGATAATGCCAAGAGCACATATGGTTTTGCATTAGAAAGCGGAACCGGACATGCTGATTACAGCTTCGGCAGTGGTAAAGATAAATTATTCTCTGGCAGCTTCTATGGTACCTGGACCGGAGATGACGGAAGCTATACGGACGTAGTAGCAAAAATAGGTCAATTTGATGCAGACATCAAATCTTATGGAGATTACCCGGATAAAGCCAGCTATAAAAACAGAGCTTACAGTGTGAGTATAGAATATGGAAAAACTATAGAACTGAGTGAAAAAAGTGGGACTTTCGTCGAACCGCAGCTGCAGTTCATAGCGGGAAGATTGGAAAGCAGTGAATATACAACAGACCGTGGTAATAACGTCTATGTTGGTGGTCTAAACAGTTATATAGGGCGTGTAGGCTTTGTTGCAGGTCAAAAAACGAAAGATGGCAATGATGTCTATTTCAAGGCATCGGCGCTGCATGAATTTGGAGGCTGCAGAGATATTCATATGGCAGCAGCCAATGGAGAAACCCTGTCGATGTCAAAAGACTACAGCGACACGTGGCTTGAAGTAGGAATCGGAACAAATATCAAGCTCAGTAAAGCAAGTTATTTTTATGGTGATATAGAAAGGAGCTTTGGAGGAGAGATAGAAAAGAAATGGCAGGTCAATGCCGGCGTAAGATTTGAATTTTAAAGAATAAGCTATTTTTTATGAGTTAGTAGATTTATAAAAACAGACTGCTTTTTTTAGCAGTCTGTTTTTTGTTTTCTAAAATCCCCTTTATATATTAAGAGCAGAGAATTATGCTATATCAACAAAAAATTTAAAATAATTATTTCCGCTTGCTTCGGCTGGCGGTTTTTTTATGCCTTAAAAAACGCGCAGACGCCGATAGTTGTAAAGCCGCTGGCGTAATGCGCCGGGCAAGACTCGCAGACGGGTTACACAGGCTCAAAGTAAGTGTCTTGCGGGGGGGTACAAACGTGCTATAATGACTGTAATTATTATAATGGGTAAAGTTTTTGATATAAAACAAAAGAAGAAACGTTTTGGTTTCGATATTTTAAACTAAAACACTAATATTTTCGAAAACTGAGGTGAAGTATGTACGATGAAAGCTGGCTGCCGCGTATCGGCAGCAATATCCGTCTGCTGCGCGGTGCCTGTCAGTTCAACCAGCAGCAGTTTGCCGAACGTATCGGCATCAGTCAGACCCATCTGAGCAATATCGAGCATAACAATGTGCAGGTCAGCTTAAAGCTGCTGGTGCGCAGCGCCAATGTTTTGGGCTGCACGCTGGAAACACTGCTGGACAGAAAAGCGGCGGCTGAATGGGCACAGGCACATGATGCTGAGGCTGACGAACAGGCGGCGGGTGCAAAAAGCAATAGTGTGCCTGAAACTGCAGCCGCAGAAACTGACGAACAGGAGCAGTACTCGCTGGAGGAAGTGCGCCTGCTGCTGAAGCTGCTGCAGCTGAGTAAGGGCCGTTGAAAGCAGCGGCTGTACTTTTTGCAGCTTGGATAAAAACTCTCAATACCAGCTCCGCAGTAATAACTGCGAGGATATAAACAAGTTTTTTCTAAGGGGGCATCGCGGCAGAACAAAAAGCAGCAAAGACCGAAAAAGACTGAACTGGGAAAGAAAGGAGGCGCAAAGTGGCAGAACAAATACATATCGGTTTTGGGATCGACAAAAACTTCGGCAGATTCGCCGGGATCACCATTACCTCACTGGTGCATAACAACATTCAACATGATTTAAATATCCATATCGTCTATGACGAATTATTGCCGGAGGATATGGACAGATTAAAAAAGACGGAGCAGTTATACCGTAACCTGACACTGCACTTCTACCAGATCACCAGCACCGAGGGGATGACATTTATCGTACCGCCGGGTCATATCACGCAGGCCATGTATTACCGCTATCTGTTTGTCGATCTGCTGCCAAAATCAGTTAAGCGGCTTATCTATCTGGATGCCGACATCATCTGCAAAGACGACATCCTGCCGTTGTGGCAGACCGATCTGCAGGGCAGAGTTTTAGGAGCTGTACGTGACTGGGGTGAGGATCGCAGCTGCGGGCGTATCGGTTTGAAGAACGGCCGTTATTTCAATTCCGGCGTGCTTTTAATGGATTTGGTAAAGTGGCGGCAGCAAAAGCTGACGCAGAAGCTGTTCCGATGGCTGGAACAGGTAGGCAACACCAAAATACTCTGGGGCGACCAGGACGCACTCAACGGCGTTATCGATGGCTGGTTTACCGAACTGCCGAAAATTTATAACGGTATTGTCATCAACAACACGACACTGAACGAGGAACTGGATGTAGTGCTGGTGCATTATATCGATTATATCAAGCCGTGGCATATCTATTATATGGACAGTGGCGCCAAAGAATTGTACTGGGAGTACGTTAAAAAATCACTGTGGAGCGATCTGCGGCCTGTTGACGGCAAAAGTGTTCAGACGGTGATGATGACAGCGCGGCTGCTGTATAAGCAGGGTAAATATGCCGAATCGGCGTCGTATTACGAAGCCTTATTAAAATATTTTTTGAAAGACAAATATGAATGATGAATTTGGGAAGGAAGTATGCAAATGTCTCGTAAAGCAGGTTTAGCCAAGAAAATAGCCCATACCCTGATGGCGATGTCGATCGTCTATTCCAGCGGCATCAATATAGTCGTCAATGAGGTGTATGCCGCAGAAAAAATATTACTAGAAAATGAAGAAATTAAGCACGGCGGTGAGTTTACGAAAAGCGGAACTCCCGGCAATGATTTTAGTGCCAGCGGAGGCATTACTGATGGTGAAGATCTAAGTTATACCGGAGTGATCAAAACGAGCGATCTTTCCGGTCAGCTCATCTCAATTAAAGCGACTGGCGGCAAGGGTGGTGAGGATAATGCCGACGACCCAACAGTAAAGCAGGGGGCTAAAGGCGGCGACGCTATCGCTAAAGTAACGATAGACGGAACTCTGAGCAGCGTCACAACAGGAGATATAGCAGTAAGTGCTTACGCAGGAGCGAATGGCAGCGCTTACCAGGGAACGAACGTACGGCGTTAGCGGCGCGGCAGCGGCTTACGGGCTCGAGCTTAAGCATGATCTTACTATTACAGCGGCTGATATCACTGTAAAAGCTGGAATGACTTATCATACTCCGGGAATAGGTGGTAGAACGGATATAGCTGGAGACAAACATAGCGAAGCGATGGCAGTAGGCCTTAAGGTGGACAGCGGTACTGTTGATTTTACTGCCGGTAAGATCAAGGTTATCGCTGATAGTGAAGTTTATAATTTAAATGTTGATGTAATCGCGACAGAAAGAACTAAATTGTCTGATGGCGGTGATGCAGCAGCTTATGGTATCCAGGTCAATGGCGGCGAGGTAAGCGCAAAGCTGACCGGAGATATAGTGTTTGATAAGGTTCTCGGTGCAGATGGCAGCGGCACAAGGACAGAGGTCAATACTGGTAAAGGTGTTGACGGAGGCAACGGTGGCAATGCCTATGCTTACGGCGTTGATGTAAACGGCGGGATAGCTCATTTAGATTTGCAAAACATAACCATCGATAACGTAACATACAGTGGTAACTATATAAATGGCGGCGTCGGTGGTATAGGTGCTGGTACCGGTAATTCAGCGGCTGCAGCCGGCAAGACCGGCAATACCGGAAAGATCACTGCATTTGGCGTCAATGCCGAAGGTGGACAGACCGACGGTAACATAAAAACAATAAAAATTGAACTTACGAATAAGAATGGTAATGACAGCAGCGATGTTGTAAACAGGATCAGTGGCAACGGCGGTGCCGGCGGAGCAGTACAGCTGAATGTTGCGGAGGCAATTGACATTAAAGCTACTGCCGGTAACGGTGGCAAGTTAAACTGGCTAGAACTGGAAAGTGAAGGTTTACTGACAGCGACAGGAGCGGTGCAGTCTGCTGCAGGCAAAGGCGGCGAGGCATTGGCCGCCGGCATTGATAACCGGGGCGGCAGCAGTAATGTTACAGCTAAAGATATCAAGATCATGGCCATTGGTGGCAGTGGCGGCACTAGTGCTTATAGACTAGAAAACGTATCAGAGGCTGATGCGGCAATATTAGCTGCCGAAAGGGTAAGCGGCGAAGGCGGCGAGGCGACAGCTATCGGCTTACAAAATACGGACGGCAGCCTGACGGCAGATGTACAGAAGCTGGAAATAACTGCTACCGGTGGTGCTGGCGGCGCGGGATTGAGCACCTATAGTACGATCAGCGGCGCTGGCGCAGACAGTGGAGCTGCGGCCGCTTACGGTATCAATGTTTTAGGCGGATTAGCAGAAAATTTGACAGTGGCTGAAATTACAGTGCAGGCTACCGGTGGTACCAGCCAAAAACCTCGCAGTGGTTTTGTAAATGCTACCGGGGCTGGAGTAACCGGCGGCAAGGGCGGTAAAGGCGGGGCTGCTGCTGCCTATGGCGTCAGTAACAGCGGCGGCAGTGCCGGCGTAACAGTGGCTAAAATTACGATCAGTGCTAACGGCGGCACTGGCGGCGCAGGCGGTGGCGTAGATAAATCAGATGGTTCCTCTTACGTTGCTGCAGGTACAGGCGGTGACGGCGGTGATGGCGGCAGTGCCAATGCTTACGGTGTTTTTGGCAGTGGCAGCAGCCGTACTGTGATCGTTGCAGATAAGATTAGTGCAGAAGCTGTTGCTGGTGCTGGCGGTGCAGGAGCTACTAGTTCTAATGATGGTTATGATAGTGGTGTCGCTACATCAGGCAGTGACGGAGCCGCTGGAAAAGAAGCGAAAGCTTATGGTGTGTATGCCAATCAGGGGGCGGTAATCGATTTGAGTGCGAAAAGCGGCGACACTATCAAGATCGGTGCTAAAGCTGCCGCTGGTAGTGTGACTAACGAAGCCTACGCAGTTTATGCCGATAAAGGTACAGTTCTATTTGGCAGTAATGCCGAGCTGAATACCAGTGACGGAGCTTCAACACCGGATAATAATGTACTGACATCTTTGAACAATGCTACCCTTGGCTTCAGCGGTACCAGTGCCGACAGGAAGGTTACCGGCGGCACCCTGCAGCTGTCAGGCAGTAATGAATTTAGGGTAACGACAGACCTGGCAAATAACAAATCGGACAGATTTAATTTTGCTAAGCTGGCATCTGGCAGCAGTATGGAAGAACAATACATTACTGTTGGTTATGACAAAGCTTTTGACGGCAGCAGTGCTGATAGTATCAGCGGCAGTAATGTTGTAGTTTTGAGTGTTGCTGACCTGAACGGTCAGACACTGGGTAATTTCGTTGGGAAGGAAAGTATAATGGATGACCCGCTTTCTCCTTTTTCGGCAACACCGACTGTAGTAGTTGATGATACAGAGGTTCGGATAAGTAAAATCGATTTGAACAAAGATATTGGACCGTCTGATACGATGATTATCAGTAATGACGCGAGTTTGGCATTGCGCAATGTTTGGCGGATCGAAGGCAACAACGTTATGAAACGTATGGGTGAGCTGCGCAGTGGTACCGAAGCGGGAAAAGGCGGCGTCTGGGCCCGCTACTATCGCGGTGAGCTGAGTGCTGACAGTAATTATGACAGTAGTTTCAGTCAGGATTACACAGGCTTTCAGGGCGGTATAGACAAAGTGCAGGACTACAAAGGCGGTAAGCTTTATACAGGTATCGCCGTCAACCGCATCGACAGCAACGCCGGCTATACGGTAGGCAGCGGTGATCTGAGCAGCACAGGAGTGGGCCTGTATGGCAGCTGGCTGGGCAGCAAGGGACATTATCTGGATGTTATCGCCCGCGGCAGCAAGCTGACCAATGACTTTAAACTGGTCGATTTAAGCGGCAATGCCGCCAAAGCCGACTACGACACCTGGGCTTACGGAATCAGCGCTGAATACGGCTACAGACAAAACCTGAACGCAGGCTGGTTCGTAGAACCACAGGCCGAGCTGAGCCTGGGACATCTGGGCAGCGCCGACTACACGACCAGCAACGGCGTCAGCGTCAAACAGGACAGCGTCAACAGCGCTGTAGTACGCCTGGGATTTTTGGGCGGCAAAGAGTTTACCATCGGCGGCCATCCGAGTAACGCCTATGTCAAAGCATCGGCATTGCACGACTTCGGCGGCAATGGCGGGGCGACCGGTTACTACGAAAACAGCAGTCTGGCATTAAAGACAGGCGATCTGACGGGCACATGGTACGAGATCGGTCTGGGAGCTAACCTGGGCATTGCCAAAAACAGCAACCTGTATTTTGACGCCTTAAAAACCTTTGGCGGCAATCTGCGTACCGACTGGCAGTTCAACGCCGGGTTGAGATTCACGTTTTAAGTGAGGGTTTGAGGCACTGCTAAGTGGCAGCAATAAGTTCAGTAAAGTAAAAAATCAGCGATATGAAGTAAGTTTCATATCGCTGATTTGGTTTGTTATTTTCTGCCTATGATGTAAGCCAAAAGGCGTAACCAGTGCAGGAGCTTTGTGTATTTGCTATTGATGTCGTACCTCGTTTCTCTGTTTGTTTTACAGTTCTCTGTGTTTGCTGATGATGGCCCGGCTCAGTTCGTTCAGGCAGCTGGTCAGCTTATCCAGCCGCTGCTCCATACGCAGCAGCAGATACCAGC
>OOCL01000529.1_pt1 | contig 29755 bp, 25 predicted proteins | sample 1671211 | NCBI WGS metagenome assembly OOCL01 (sample SAMN06348133, study PRJEB24527) | human gut metagenome | biome: human gut; feature: ankylosing spondylitis patient; material: feces | host: Homo sapiens | place: China | collected 2015-10 | reverse complement strand
TCTGCTTTGTGACCGGGCCGCGAATTACGGAAGTATCATTATCGGAGTACCAGATAACGGAACTATTCAGTTTTCAAGGTCCCTGAGGTCGGACGCTTTGCCCTGCGGCAGGTGCCGCTTGGGAAATTGTCCCTTCACTTACGAGCCATCGAGAAGGGTCAAATTATAACCAAAAATTAAAACTTCTTCAAAAATATAGTGATTTTCTCGATTCTCTTATGAATTGCAGGCTGCGAAATGCTAAAAACTTTAGAAATTTCGCTCTCTGTGTAACCCTCATAAACATAGAGCGTCAAAAGTTTGAGGTCATCTTCCGATAAATTTTCGAGAGCAGCCAGCAGCCTCTCATTCTCGATTTCGCCGATCCATGCAAAGCGGCTCTTGGTTTCGCGGTAGGTATCCGTTACCGTGATCGCAGCCTCATATTGCTTAAGATCAGCTGCTTTCCTTGCGTCAACGTCATCTTCGCCAGCACAGACTGCCACCGTGTTGGCATCATAGGCGCGTTCACTGTTCAGGACGCCCAGATCAAACTCATACATCACCTGAATTGCCTCTTCGCTCATTCCGGCTTCGCGGTACTGCACACGGAGTTGCTCCCACTTTGCGTTCAGCTTGCGACGTTCATTACCATTATTGAAACTCATGTGTAACCTCCAAATTTTCGATAAATCGTGAAAAGTCGAAAATTTGGAAGGCTAATGATAAACACCGTAGCGGTTCACAGCCATGCGCTGCTTGTAGCCGGTGATCTTCTCCAGCAGCTTATCCACGCAGTTCATCACGTCAGTCATTTTCGTGTCCTTTCCCCCGGACTCAGGGAGGGGAAGGATACCGATGACGGAGACTGGATAGGGGTTCACGCCGTGCACTGAACCAACCTGCAAAACGCAAAAAGGCCCGATTCCAGAGATGGGAGGTACACCCATAGACCGGTCGTTCTACCGCAGCAGACAGCGTCTGCCGACTGGTAAAACTCCGTTATGGTATCCTCAACCCTCTCTAGAACCGGGCTTTCGATATTATTTTTTTTGTTCTTAGAACTTGCCTTTTTGGGGGGTCGTCCCTTGAACTGACTACATGATAACCGAGAACACCTCAAATCACCAGTTCATTAGATGAGCTCTAAAAAGCAGCACAGAAAGCATCGTTATTTCGTACTTTTATAAAAAGTGCCGTCATGTCAGATGCTCTTATGCAGCCTTACTGCGCCGTTTTATTACCGTTTAGGGCTCACTTCTTGAGCCCTTACCTCAGAAAAAATTTCAAAAAAAAGAGGCGACCAGACCGTTTTATGGTCCAATCGTCTCATAGGTATATTCTGTTGTGTCCGCATTAACAGGCAGTTTTGAGTTTCGCACATCCACATGCTTCAAGGCAGACATTGACTTGTTCGATGCCCTCTTTGTAGTACTCCGTCAGAATCATCTGATAGACAGTATTCTTTTGATTGTTGAAATCCAGCGTGATTCCGCACATCCTCAATAAATCACCGCTTACAGGTGGCGGAAGGTGCAGTGCCACCGAGATGGCAACGATCTGCTCCACACTTGCATCCTGTCCTGCACGAAGCCGCTTTACCGTAGATACAGAGAGCCCAGACTCTGACTCCATCTGTTCCACAGACATATCCCGGTCGTTCATCAGCAGCTTCAGGGCCTCTCCAAACCCTACCCCCGAAATCGTTCTGCGTATTGCCAACGACCATTGAACCTCCTCCGCAAACGCAACTGCAGCTGCCAATCCCTGTTCGGCAGTTTTCTGCGGCAACTGACGGCAAACCGAGTTGGCACTGACGGTTTCCACCTTGGTATCCGTATTCTTATGTACATCGGATGCCACCTCGGTTCACCCCCTTCCATACTGCAAATGCAAACAAAAAAAGACCGGAGCTGCTAAGACTCAGTGACTTGTTACAAGTACACTATCCTAGCTTCTCCGGTCTTTGTATATACAAAGATTCCGATTGCGAAGTCAGATTGAATTGAAATAACAGTCCAATTCTCGAATGAGCATACTTATCCCCTTACATAATTCACAAAAGCAGTTATCTTAGAGTTATCTACCTAGAGTTTTTATAATCCTGTAAAAAATCCCGTTACTATTGCTTTTCTAATTATGTATTTTGGATCCGTATACCTTAAATTCAAAGATCCGTTTCAGCTTTTACCAATCACATATACCTTTTCGCTGAAACTCACAGACTGCTTATATTATTTTTACTGTTTCAATTCAGAGTCTTAATATACCTCGCATCTTCGGTTTTCCTTTCTGTTCAATTATGTTGTATTGCATTTACACTATGGAATCGAGATGATGGGTCAAAGCCTCCTTTGGGCTCAAATCCCATGGTGATTATAGCACCAAAATTATCCAGCGTAAATACCTTTTCGACATCTTTGGACAGAGTTCCAAAGCCGATGTCCCATTTTTGTGCAAGTTCACTTGTGCGCCCCTATAAACGCAAAAAAGCCAGAATAAACTCCTAAAATCCGAAATAATTTCAGATTTTTGAAGTCCACCCCGGCTTACTACCCATTCGAACAGCGCCAAAACACGCAGCAATTCAGTTTTAAACTGGCTCACACGGTCTCCCGATAAGCCAATTGTGCAGATTCGCACCTGCCTTTTCCTGTCCTTATCCTCAAACAGTGCAAATGAGCCGTGTATCCTTCTCCGGCAGGGAGTTGAACACACGGCTCATCATTTTAGGTTCAGAATCTCAAGAAGCTCGACAATCCTGTGCCGTCTCTCGGGACAGCGAAGCATTTCCTCTTTCCCTTAAGTACTCGTTCACCTCATCAATTGACCTCATATACATACAGTTAAGAATCATCAAATGTGCTAGCTGTTCTTTGGTCGCAGCCAAGCTAAAACCCGCTTTTGCTATGAGCGCAAACGAAAGCCATGGAGGAAGGTGCATAGCAACGCATAGTGCAACCACGTTTTTCTCAGAAAAACTTTCAACCTTTCCGTTTCTGTAGCGACCAATCGTTGACTCTGATACCTTTGATGCAAAGGCCAGCGCCTCTTGCGTAAATCCGAAGCGTGTCATCACATATCGTAGTGCTTCCAGGAAGCAAGCAGGCATATTCGCTAACACCTTGTTTTCTTCTTTAGCCCTCTCATTCTCAGACAGCCTTCCCTCCGGGTCTATAATATGATAGTAGTTTTCGATTTCTGTTTGATTTTTTTCAGCATGCGAGGGCATCCAAATCCCTCCCACGTCCGAAACTACTCAAGGTAGCCTCAAACGTGGGAGGAATGGGCATAGCGATGCTCATTGGATCAGTAGTCAAACCCGCAGTCGCGCGACTGGCCTTTTGGGCTCTATTGACCCATAGCATATGCAATTGCGCATAAATCTGTGCACACTTAGCCTTTCTAATGCGTCTGATCAGTTCTCGCATCCTTTCCAATTCGAGAATTCTTTCATAAACGCACTGATACTCCACAGAATCCGGTGCCAGGTCATCAGCAATATGAAGCAATGACTGAATCCGCTTATTGATTCTGTTCTTTTCTTGCTTCAGCTCCAATAGACTTACTGCCTCAGTAATCGCCTCGATAGCTGATGAAAGGATTGAATCTTGACAAATGATGTACATTAGCACATTCACCTGCCCTTTTCATGTAGTACGGTAAACCGCCAGTTTTATTATATCACATTCCATCTTAAAATAAAATATGTCTCGTTTTCTTATTGCTCCGCCATCTTCTCTTTAGCCTTGTCTGGCACGTCGATCAGGCCAAAGCGGTAGAACAGCCCATAGATATACGACACACCCCGGATATCTCCCAGCGCCTTGGGTCTGTCCACTACCTCTCCGATTTTACCGATATTGTGATACGCCAGCATCACAGAACTCCAAGCAAGGCTCTTGCTGCCCTCTCTACGGTCGATCCACAGTTCCTTGGTGAATTCATCTCCCCTGCCCTTTTTCAGCGTATATGTAAAGGGCAAGCCGGACATCGTCTTGAACTTGTATCCCCGAAAAGCCACCACACACTTCCAGAGATTCACTTCGCAGGGGTTCTTTCTCAGCGCAGCCACAGCCCGATAGTGACGCTGCCTCTCTGCCCCGGCACTGATATTCTCTGCTTCCGCTTCCTCCGGGAAGTACACGCCTTTCTTATACGGCAGATAAGAGGTCACAGAAGGGCGGGATAACTGCAAGGCAGCCATGGTGGAGGTGACGGCAGCGGAATAACTTTGTGTGCTTCTAAAAGAACAGAACGTCTGCTGGACGAGTTTTGCCGTGTCCGACTCATAGACCCCTGCTGTGATGAGCAGCTTCCGAACCTTGATAGGGTTGAGGGACAAAGCGTCTGCGATGGCTTGCAGGGTCATTTCATTCTTATAGAGTATTGCTGCAGCATCCACCTGTTCTTTCAGATTCTTCCCGGCATCGTACTCTGGCTTCCGCTTCTTCCGACCACCGCCGGGCTTGCGCGCGCGTGTATTACTCACTGATTCTCACCTCGTTTTAATTTCCGTCACAAACTATATATCGTGCTCAAGAATATGCCGTGTGAACTTCTGAAGTTCAGTTCACACGGCTAGGATTGTAATGTTACTGTCTCAAATTAACAGCCATGAAATATACGGGGAAATCAAACCCATCTCTGCTCAAAATCATGTTAGCACTTCTTATCGCTGCCGATGTACTTACAATTTGTACTAGCATTCTTTTCACATTCAGTGGGTAAGAATATGCTGCCAAAAACTCAAAGTATCGATTCCAGAACCCTTCAAAATTTACTGTTCCGGCATATGCGACAATGAAGGTTGGTGTTCCAAGGGCATTGTAGTTCACAATTGCTTTATCTATATGATTCTTTATATATTGACTGTTCACCGAGTCCAGCTTGAGCCCTTCAAAAATAGCAGCTTCCCGATCATTTTTCTTAAGTAAAAGATCCACTTCACCTGCATCTCTTCCATTTGACGAAATGCCATGTCGAGTTTGATCCATAACTTGAAAGTATCCACTGCTACTCAGCATATTTCTATAATAATCGTTTATCTCATTTTCGCTTTTGCTATAATTTAAACCCTGAGTGTTACACATCTGCTCGCTTACGGTTTTTATCTTTTGGAAAACCTGATTTGCTTCCAGCATGGTCGCATTTAAACGTTCTTCATCATTCCGTGGTGCAGCGGCGCCTGAACACATTGCCTGCGCGATCAATTCGATTTCAGTAACAAATTCACTATACTGGTCTGTATATTCATCGTCTATTGCTCTCCGACGAATTATATTATCACTTCTACAGTGCAGCAAATCAAGAATAACACGTCCAACCAACTCATCTGGTTCGTTTGATACGAAATATCTGAACTTCTTTGCCTTTGACGATTCATCGACATAACCCGGAGCCGTATATACATCAATATTTGCGTTAAGAATCATATATCTCTTGAATGCACTATTATCGAAATCAAGAAAAAACCCGCCACGCATTTCAAATAAGTCTTCTAACATTTCCCTATGTCTTGCCAACATTGATGACATGATTCGCTCCTTTTCTCATCAAGAACTAATGATTAAGACTATGCTTGTTTTGGGTGATGTCTCATAATTTATTCTATAACATCGAGTTCACCCAGATACTCTCTCAGCTCAGAATTCAGTTGTTTAAATTTGGCATTTATTTCGCTTGTTCTCTTATATGCTTCGTGTGGCAAGCTCTCCTTTTCACTCTGTGGAATAATAGAACCCACATTCCATCTTTCCTCAAAATCAAGTAATTGCATATTACAAAGTTGCCGAATTTCCTCATACGCATTATAGAACTTCTCTGGTAGAAAAGCAGCGTTGCTATTCAACTGATCTTGAGCCTCTATCAATGCAACATACGTATCTTCATAATGCTTTTTGTCTAATTCTCTGCGTTTTTCCTCGTCTGCCGGTATTGAAACAAGACCATTTGGAATTAGAACACTTACACATTTCACCAAGTTAAAGAAGCTTTTCGATAGATTTCTATACAGTTCAAACTCGGCATCAAACTTTGTCTTTGTTACATATTTTTTATTGTCAAGATCAGCCTTATAGCCCTCAAACTTCTTATCGAGTTCAAGTTGATACTTTCCCTTTAGGCGTTCTGCCAAACGGTCAGCCATGAAGTGAAAAATCAAAAGCGCAACAGCTGCTCCACCGCCAAGACTAAGTACTACAGATCCCATTAGCTTCAGCAGGCTATCCCACCCCAATGAAACAACGGTAGTAATTGTTGAAGTATCCATATTCAACCTCACTAGAATTCCAAAAGACCTCCGCATCTTAGCCACATCACTGTGTTGCCTGCCGCCCACCACGTAGAGGTGTGCAAAGTTTCGAGCGGCAAAGCCGTGAGAAATTTCTCACAGCTCAAATATATACTACTCAGTAGTATTTTTCAAGAATAGCAGCCACAATTTGGCATATATACATCCACGTATCCGTGTTGCATATGCCGGATAGAGTCTGCCAGCACATGAACGTGGAATACTTGATTCCGTTTTCAGAACACCATTGCTACTTGCTCTTCCCGCTGCTTGCACATTCCTTGATGAGATTCAGGTAATGCCGCTTCTTCAAACTGCGATACTCGCCTGCCATATTCTCACTCCATCCTTTGAGACTTCTAATAAATCTCATGCGACAATCTAAAACTTCTTAGACTTCTAGGACTTCTTAGATTCCTGAGACTTCTTAGAATCTATTATCTCACAATGGAGTGTTCACTTGTATCCGGGGGATTATTGAACGCTTACAATTCTCCTTTCTGTTTGATTGGTTCACTTGCACACATTTCTATACCAACTTCCCATATATATCCATGCAACGTTGCTTTCTATACTCCTAATCCGGATACTTTTGATGAATCATACCACCAATCGCTTCCAACAAATCTTTTCCATCATAATGACTATTAACAGTGTCAAGCCGTTCCGTAGGGATCTGATACACTATTGGTTCATCCTGAATTTCAATCGCACCATCTGAAATTATGTATCCAACAAGAGCTTTCTCTAAATCACTGATTGTAGGGAATATGGTCTTATCGATGCCGTCACAATCATACACTGCCTCCAGTTCATCCTTTGTAAACACAACACTATGCTTAATTTGTTCGATATAATCTCGAAGCTCGTTAACGCCCTCATTTGGAAAGACCTTTTTTCCACCGTCCATCATTTCAAAAACTTGCTGCGACACTAACACTGATTGTTTGAACCGCATCTTCTCGAAGTGCCAGTTTTCTTGAAGAGGTGGTTCATTCCGCATTGGGTATATATAGCCACTTTGTTGAGCACAACGTTGCAACGGTTGATATCCAATTTGAAGGGCCACTCCGTCCATATCGCCAGACTGCAAGTAAAACCTTTTCTTTTGTATGTCCGGATCACTGTGGTTATAATGTTCACGCTCCCATTTCATGAATCCACCACCGTTCATAAAATCAATGGTCCAATCCGGTGCATGAAAAATATATCCATATTTTGTATCTTCGCTTTGGTCGATATCTTCCTGTGTAAGAGGTCTGTATGAATCTGTTTCTGGGACATACTTGCACGTTGCAAAGAACAGTGCCGCTTTAAAGTCATTCGTCAAATCCATCAAATGCGTAGCAAATCCATAATGCTGAGCAAGTGCATCTAAATTCACATCGCTGAGTTTTGCTTCCCAATATGGTACAACATTTATATTCCAGATGAGATTTCCAAATTGCCATTTTCTTAAATGCGCAATTACTCGAATGAGTTCTTTATCCTTTTCATTTACACAGCCTTTAAGTACACGATTCAATGACGGCATAGATTGATGGTAATTCTGGATTTCTCCTCTAAACAACTGGCGTTTGCTTGGAAATGTTATGATTCGTAATCCATACGGCATATGAATTACTGTTCCTTCTGTCTGCGTTATTTGAAGTTCTTCAACCAACCAATCCGTTTTCTTTGTGTATGTCCCATCGTGAATTGCCTTATCTCTATTGGTCACCTCATTCTTAACAGCTATAGCCCACATCTCATCTTGTTCAGCATAATTCAAAAGCTGGTTGATATCATCTATCGTAATGTCATGCACAATGTTTTCTTGAGGATTCTCAAAGAGCCATCCGTCTTTGTTATATATTAACTTTGATGGCATATCTAGTTTTCCCCCCTATAAAGCATTTTCGTCCGCTATGATTTTTCTGTGGTCGTGCAAAACACCCCAGATTCAGGACATCGGAACATGATTCCCATGTCAACTTATATGTCGTCCCACGCTCAGTCTATTTCGCCGCCGTTTTGCCTTATCTGCTTTTTTACTGAGTCATCACAGATGCAACCGCGGAAATCATACGCATCAACATTAAAATTTGTAATGATATCTATTGCACTATGGAACCTGCAGTACTTCTCATGACAGAACATGATCTGCCCATTAGAAAGGATTGCAACCAGCTCATTGTTTTCAGTGTTGAACGAGATATCCAGAATATCACCATTTATCGCTGGGTCTCTCGAATCATACGGATTTTCATACCACCATCCCATCTTCTTACCACTAGCCATTTTCTCAAAATAATTAAATATCTTGAGCTTTCTTTGCCCGTTTGAACACGCAATCACTGTATTCTCCGGGCTGATGACCATCATATAGTTTCCAGCGTTTTCAAATATCTTTTTTCTTCCACAATCACCAATGTGATAAATACTAATGACATTGTCTTGAGTCGCCACTGCAATAAAAGGTTCATTCTTGAAGCTGCTTATGCCGATTACCGCTGCGCTCTGACTATTCACCTCAGAATATGCTCTTGTACGGATGTTTTTGAATTTGACCTTACGAATATTGTTTCCAACAGCAGCAATAGAACCATCTGACATGAAGCAGGCAAGTCCTGCATTTTTGCACGGCTGTTCAATTGCTGTCATCTCGTCAGTTTTCAAATCGTAAAGATATAGATCTTGATCCACATTTTTTCGCAACACCTTGTTCCCGTAGGTAGAAATTTTCCCGTGTTGTGTTGAAACAAAGTGCTCGTCAAACCATTTTACTGTCCCGTCTTCGATTTCGTAAACCCATGTCTCATCATCTGTTTCTCCGAGAATAAATGTTCCATTTTCAGACAAGCATATCTTATCTACTGAGCTGGGACAACAGACATCACCTGCACGTATCTTTTTATCCAAATTCCACAGCTGGATCTTGCGATTTCCACGCCTTACATCATAACTGAGCGTAGCTCCCCACTTTCCATTCCCAGAGATTGAACCATCTTTCAAAAGGGTTATCCCCCTTGAAAGGACATTACAAACCTCGTTTCCTTTTGTAACTATCAAGCCTCCATCCAACATAGATGTCGCCTTAAGCCCCTGATTTTCTATTTGGCATAGAATTCCCAGATTCCTATTACCACTTCGTCTTCTCTTTATACTCAAGAATGATACGTCAATACCATCGACGGGACATTTCCACGCTTTCTGTTTTTGTCTATTACTGATTTTTCTGCATTCAGCCAGTGAAAATTGAACTTCCCTGTTATTGTAGTAAAAATACAAAATACCATCCTTAAGAACTGCGCACCGAAAACTGCTGTTGAAGATACTCGAATAAGCTTCTCTTGGATTTTCAATTTTCCCGACATATGCCCATTCTTTTTGCCGTTGAAAAACATACAGACCCACATTAGAACCGCCCGTTGTTGCAATCAGGTAGTTCGCCGCAAAACCCAGCTGTGTAATTTCTGCATCGATTGTGTAAACGAAAGGAGGTTCCTCGTTCTGCAGAGAGAACACAAAAATCGCTCCGTCTGAAAACGCTGCTAAAAATTCGTTTTCCCTTGAAAAGCAGAGATGCGTATAATTTTTTATCCTTGTAGAAGATTTTCCAATAGATAAATCGTTGATTTTTGCTCCGCGCATTGAAATTTTTTTACCATCACTCTCTGCCACATCAGGAATCTGTAATGCACGCAGATCAAGATCAGAGTAATCAGGGCAGCCTCCGATTTTAGAGTGCGGGAAACAATCAAGCAAATTACCGATTAAATGGAATGCATCATTTCTGTGTTTACCCACTTCATGGACACGTGCAGCCAACCCATTCCAGTATTCTCCCGACAGATTTCGGATATGTTCCATTACGGGAAAAGGTAATCCGCGTTGATTCCAATATTTTTCAATATCCGTTTGTTTTGTGATCCAGAACGCCGACAAAAAATCTCTATAAATCTGATGCGGAAATCCCGTAACGATATCATCTCTGTACAGTAAGCGTGTTTCGACAGTCAGATAATCATAGACATTACCGTATTTTAATTCTGGAATGTCATAATCTCTAAGTCGCTCTTGTAGAGGCACGAGTTCTTCTACATTCGGATGATGCTCTTTCAGAATTTGCTGCAAAAGAATCCGACAATCTGCGTTTTCCTTATTAATGCTGTACGAAGATTCAAATCTATACGCTAATTCTGGCAAAACCTCGAAAACAATCAGATAGGCTTCCTGCACTTTTTGGCTATCCATCCCATCTCGTTGTAGTAATATTGCAATCTGCGCAACATAATAGTCATAAAGCAAATCTGTTGCATTTTTAATTGGGATACACCACTTTAGAGCTTCCTCATTTTCGAACTGCTTTATAATCGGGCAAATTTCCTTATACATTGTCACCATCATAGGATTGGACAATAATTTATGTAATGTAAAGGTATCCTGAACGGTAGACCATTCATCTTCCGAAAAGACCGACTTTGTTTGTTCATCGCTCAAGGGAGACAAATAACAACGGTTGTAACCGTCCATACTATATCGTGCCGTAAAGTCCGACCGCGAGGAAACCACAATTTGAATTCCCTGCAAAAGATTTAGTGCTTTGATTTCGTTTATATATTTTCGCTCATTTTTTCCATTAACTTCATTCAATCCATCAACCAGCAGCGTCAACGTTGGTATAGAATATCCCCCACCACAAAATTCATCAAAAGCAGCCTCATCCCCGTCAAACAATTTTCTTGCACAATAGGTCTTTATTCCAATCCCTATTGCAGCCAAATGTTCTGCCGAAATATACAGTGTCAAGCTGCCACTTGTTTTGCAGAGGTTCAAAAGCATCGTGGTTTTTCCCATGCCACCATCAGCAAGAAGGATAACATGTGGAGTAGCGGTGTTCCACACATTATTCAACACCTCATTAAGACTTTTTCCAGTTGCTCCTGCAATAGAAGGCAGCAACTCCTGGATGACATCCACTCTATCTGTAAATTCAGAATTGGCCTGTTTTGCCTTAACGGCTTCTCGGGAACAGCCATTATCTCCCGGAAGCCGCAATTGAAAAGGGTATTGATCTTCTTTTCTCCCATCATGCCACAGAATGGGATATTTTGCCCATCCTTCTGCAAACCAAGTATAGGCCGTTACATAGCCAACACACGTTACCTCATCATACTCACCCACTAGAACGGTGGCATTCGTTTTCTCCTCCATACGCAGTTCTCCTGTCTGAAGGGAATTGAGATAATCCATCGGATGTACCATGTGGTCGTGTTCATGACCCGCAAGCCACAAACGTACACCTTTTTTATACAACAATTCGCGCACATACTTCTTTTCGTCTTGATGAAGCGATGTGAACGGATAATGCGAAAGTAAAATTGTTGGCTTATCTGGATTCAAGGTCATCAGAGCATTCTGCAACAGCTTTGTTCCCAGAATCAAGTCCGTCGCTTCCTGATCCTTTGTATATGTAAGTGTTGAATCAACATGAAGTATATTAAAATCCGGTGTTTCGATATTGAAATGCGGTTGTGCAGGATTGGTATACAATTTCATTCGACCCTCAGGGTATATCTGAGTTAGAAAATCCCGAAAATCTTTTTGGCCCACATATAGCGCCTGCAGGTCAGCCTCATTAATGATTCCATACTTTGGATCATAGTATCCATCACGATGATAGAATACCCTTTTGACCGCATCATGACGCCCTGCCGCATCTCTGTTCACATCATGGTTGCCAGGAACTATGAACAGTCGATCTGTCGTTATTCCAACTGCCTCACAAAGTTGTACTAAATACCGTTTAGCCTCATCTGGGAAGTCATTTGGCGTTGCATTTGCTGTGCGAATATCCCCAGTGCAAAACACATAGTCACAGCGGATGTTATTTCTTTTGAGAAAGTTTGGCAGTTCCTCTCGTAAAGAAACTGTGCTCATGTCGTTGTCATTAAAGTGAAGATCTGAAATATGCAACCATCTGAGCATTTGTTCTATCATCCTTCCCTAGCCATATTGCCCTCCTGCTTATTGAGCGGCAATATGTAGTACAGTTTCTTTATATTATACCATAAAACCCCATTCTTTCCCATTATTGTTTCTCCACATTCCGTCAATTTCAAATGTCAGGAGGGGGGTGCGGACAAAATCTTGGACCAAATTCTATAATAGTCCAAGGCTTTGTCCGCACCCCGACCGCAAACTGGACAAGGCACAGATGCTGCGTCTTTCCACTTGCAACTACATTGAAGAGGGGGCACCACGTTATCTTGAAGGGCGCTTCCGGCAACGGCAAGACCTATATTGCCTGTGCTCTTGGAAATGCTGCTTGCCGCAGGTTCAAGAAGGTTCGTTATATTCGCATGCCCGAGATTCTTGACGAACTTACGATTGCGCGCAACAATGGTGAGCTGAAGAAGGTTCTGGAGGTCTACAAGAAGGCGGATTTGCTGATTTTGGACGAGTGGCTGATTCGACCGCTGACACCGCAGGAATCTTACGATTTGTTGGAGATTGCGGAGGCCCGCAGCGACCGCTCGATGATTTTCTGCACGCAATACAATCCGGATGGTTGGTATACGCGCATTGATCCTGATTCCCAGAGCACGATTTCTGACTCGATTATGGACCGCATCCGCCACAATGCCTACGAAATCCTTGTTGATGGTCGAATTTCCATGTGGGAACGCAAGGGGCTGAACGCTTTTGCCAGAAAGGCGGGTGTGGGCAATGGCTAAACGCCCGTACCTCGATCTGCGGAGTGGCGATTGCAAGGCTGAGTTAAGCCTCAATGAGTCATGCTACAGTGAAATTAACGGCTGCGATTCTTGTCTCCCAGACAACGCAGATCCGGAGTTGCTCTATTTGAAGATGAAAATTCAATAATTAGACGCTCTTCTGGAAAGCAACGACATTCCGTTTGAACTATTTAAAGATTGATTTTTGCTCTGCCGGTCGAAAAAGCTGGCAGAGCTTTTTGGTGGGCTAAAAAATTTGCCTTTGTGTAAGTGGCGGGAGTGGGCGGCCAAATGGCGGAAAAAGTCCGGCAGGGTGGCAGAAAAAGTCCGTGCAGATGGCAGAGCTACTCCGGTTTATGCACGCTGCTCAAAAAACCGCTGTCCTTAGAACCATTTCTCGAAAATAGGTGCTTACCTTCATAAAATCGATGCTGATCCGTAAGAAGATGATTCGGATTTTGACGACGAGGAATGGATTGAGCATCCAACAAAGCCATCTCTTGCCCACGTTCTCATTGATCTACTGCTCTCTCCTACACACCGTCTACCCAGAACTGTAACCACAGTACGCATTTATCGAGATGAAAACATATTCTCCGTCCGTCCAAGGTGCGATGTCTGCATAGCGCGAGAATACCAAGGGTACTGCCATCGATGTGGACAGTATCTCGACTGGTCAAAACTGGATGATGCAGAGGAAATTTTCATAGGATGGGATGGCGTGGAAGATGATGATTAAGCAACCTGTTCCGAAAGCCAGAACTCCACCAAGATGCTCTGTGAATTAGACTCCGTAGCCTCTGCTCTTGATAGTCTCCACGACCTGAGACACATACTTCTGGCAGGTGTCGTGGTCAGGGGCTTCCACCATCACACGCACGACAGGTTCAGTGCCGGACTCACGGACAAGGATACGGCCAGTGTCACCCAGTGCCTCGGCTACGGACTTGACTGCCTCCTGCACCGCCGGGTCGTTCTGTGCGGCCTTTTTATCGGTGACGCGGACATTCTCCAGAACCTGCGGGTAGATCTTCAGCGGCTCAGCCAGCTTGCTCATGGGAACCTTCTTTGCCAGCATGACTTCCATCATCTTCAAGCTGGTCAGGATACCATCACCGGTGCTGGCGTACTTGCTGAAGATAATATGGCCACTCTGCTCACCGCCGATACGGCAGCCGTTCTTAGCCATGTACTCGTAGACGTACTTGTCGCCTACGGCGGTCTTTGCGTAGCCAATGCCCTGCTCGTCAAAAGCCTTATACAGGCCAAAGTTGGACATGACCGTGGTAACGACGGTATTGGTCAGCAGCTTGCCACGCTCCTTCATGTAGCAGCCGTAGATATACAGGATATGGTCGCCAGTGATGACATTGCCCTTTTCATCCACACACAGGCAACGATCAGCATCGCCATCATAGGCAAAACCGATGTCCAGACCGTTCTCTACCACGAACTTTTGCAGACCTTCAATATGAGTAGAGCCAGCGTTGTTGTTGATGTTCAGACCATTCAGTTTGTTGTTGATGACGTAGGTGTCTGCGCTCAGAGCATCGAAAACGCTCTTAGCAATATTCCAGCTTGCACCGTTGGCGCAGTCCAAACCAACCTTCACGCCCTTGAAGGAGTAGATGCCCAGGCTGATCAGGTAGCCCATATAGCGGTTACGGCCTGCCACATAGTCCACGGTGCAGCCGATATGCTCACGATGTGCAAAAGGCAGCTCCGGCCAATCCTTATCAAAGACATGGAGCTTGCCATCGATGTAGTCCTCCACCAGCAGCAGGGTTTCCTCGGGCATTTTCTCACCGTAGCAGTCGATCAGCTTGATACCGTTATCATAGTACGGGTTGTGGCTGGCAGAGATCATGATGCCGCAATCAAAGTCATCCACGCGAGCAATGTAAGCCACGGAAGGCGTAGTAGTAACGTGCAACAGGTAAGCGTCTGCTCCGGAGGCGGTCAGTCCTGCGACCAGACTGTACTCGAACATATAGGAGCTGCGGCGGGTGTCTTTGCCGATTACAATGCGTGCAGGCTCGTTGTTGCCATTGCGCTCGCGGAGCATATTGTAATACCAGCCCAAAAAGCGACCAACCTTGTAGGCATGGTCGGCAGTCAGATCAATACCAGCTTCACCACGGAAGCCATCGGTTCCAAAATACTTTCCCATTATAGGTTTTCCTCATCCAAAGAGTGATTTGACGAATAGAAATGTGCCTTTAGCCGGATAATTATCCGTTGCCTGCTGCTCACCACGGAGAGGTAGCATATATGAGCAGCAAAGCCATGTGGCTGAACACATGGCTGCAATAAGCATTAGTCTCTGCGGAACAAGTCACGTGTGTAGACCTTTTCCTGCACATCATCCAAGCAGCTATCATAGCGGTTGGCAATAATGGCTTGACTGCGATTCTTGAACTCTTCAAGATCATTGACGACTTCACTGCTGAAGAAGGTGCTGCCATTCTCCAGCATCAGCTCATAGAGGATGACCGTTGAGCACTTAGCAGTTCACCGAACTAAAGAAAAGCACTGTAACGATTGAAAATCAAGGGCGCGGAAGGACACATATTGCAATTACACCTGGAATTAAAGCTCGCCTACAAGCGTGCCCTGTTCAATTCAAGAACACATCTACCCTCTCAACTGAACTTACATGTCAAAGTTGGACACGGCTGTGGTCAGCAATGTTGAAAATGCATCAAGGAATCATCATCAAAGGTGCTGCTATTCCCCCTAACAGGAAAGACGCTAGCGATCCGTTTCCCCAGTTCATATTATACAAATATAAGGCAAAGCTTCCTGCTGCGCAAAACACAATCGCAATATCTAGGCAACAACACTTTCTCTTATCGAGGAAAGGTCGTTTCTCAATGCTTTGTGCAAACGAAATAAGCGAGAGAAGCATTGACATCACAAAAAATCTATTTCCGTTCGATCCCAAATTAAACGACATTGATGCGCCCACAATGAATACTATGTAAGACAAATTCCACAGTCTGCTATTTTGAGCTATATATCCTTTAGGAAAAACAACATATGGTCTAGTCAGTAACACTCCGGCAAATATCATTTGAAGATATCTTGTAAACAGCGAGTGAAAGCTTGTTACTGCGTAACTTGTATATACCTGTGTTGTTCCTATCACGCTGTTGTAGAGTATACCGACAATAGTGTCTGTTGACCCAATGCGAATTGTTTGCACATACCTCGTGAATAAAGATAACAGCACCGCTGTTGCAAGCGTACATATTCCCTTATGTTTTGAAAAGAAAGGTAACGCAACCCAAGCCACTATTATCGGAATCACCGCATGGTGTAAAAAAACCGCTGCCAGAAGGACGCATATTGTCTGGATGATTCCTATATTTTTTATGTAATGCCTATAAAACGCATACCCTGCAATGATGAATGCATTCGCATACCGAATTCCAATTCCTATATCCAATATTGGGACAATTGTCACCCCTATTAGAAGAGTTGTAATCCATTGCTTCATCTTTAGGCAATTAAGACATGCAAAATCGAAAATCATCCATGTTAGCACCGTATATGCAACAAATGCTCCTGACGCCTGAAGTAATTGCATATTATTGAATCGAGCTATTATCCAAAGCCACAAATCCCATGTGAAAACTCCACTTTGGAATGTAGAATTTCCAAAGCACTGCCACAAGGGAATATTTTTATATGAATTCATGGAGATAAAATGTCTAAATATATCATTTCCAGAATCTGGTATATAGCAATACATCATCAACGCCATGGATATACCGAATATTATAGCGCTAAGTCTCGAAAAATGTTTTTGTTCAAACAGCAATACAGATATAACAATTCCAATAACTGGGCTTATTAGAACAAACGCCATTATAACAAATATATACATCTTCTTCACCTTGACTAAAACGATTTTATCATTTATTCATTTTTCCAGAATTACCCGACTTTCCCAGAAACTCACATAAAATATATTCATGGTGAAACACTATAAAAAGTAAAACAGAAACAAGTATGTTCACAATAAGGCGGGCAACCACTGTCGTAAAAAAACATCCAACACAATATGCTATTGCCATAATAATTCCTGCAGATAACAGATCTTTCAAAAGCATTTTTGCGTATTCATCAATATCCAGTTCGTTTCGCACGTAGATTGTTTGATAAAGCATAACAAAGTACTCTGCTACTATGGTCCCGACACAAGCACCATACGAACCGTACTTTCCAATCAACAATGCATTCAGAATAAGGTTCACAATGGCACCGCCAACCGTAGATGTCACATAAATACGGTCCATTCGCATGGGAATCAGGTATTGGGTGCGAATCACGTTTGCCCACGCAGACGCTAAAATTGTGACGCTCAATATCTTTATGATGCTCCCACTCTTTAAGAATTGCTCACCAAACAGCACAACAGATACATCATCAGCAATCAAATACAGGCCTGTTGCCATCATACTTGCCAACAGAAGTGCAAGCTTCATGGATGCATAAATCGTTTTCTTTGAATCTTTTGAAGTTTTATGTTCAATCAGATAGGCCATTCTTGGAAGCATAACCGTGCCAAGGGCGTTAATCACTGAGATTGGAATATTAATCAAACGCTCTGCGTTCTCATAATATCCCAACTCCGTAACGGTAGAAAGTGAACCAAGCATGGTTTTATCCATCACGCGGTAGATACCGAATGCCAGAACAGGGACAAATAGAAGCAGGCAGCCTTTCAGGTGCTTCAGTGAATCCTGAAGCGTTGTATTGACTCGATTGACGTACTTATGAAGAGAAAAAATCAAATATAACTGGCTTGCGACCGTGGATCCCGCCATAATATACGTATAAACTGCCAAATCCCTCTGAGTTTTTACAAAAGATAAAATTAAAACAAGAGAAAGCACTTTAATGATGCAGTTTCGCGTGATTGTGAGTTTGAACTTCTCAAGTCCAAAATAGAACCAATTAATATCGAAGCATACGGACACAAGGTAGAGGAATTGAATTGCTGCAATTTCCTTGTATGCTTTGCACCAAAGAAACAAATAGCTCAAATATCCAACAATCACAACTCCCACAACCATGAGCTGGAGTCGATAGATTGACCAGAACACTCTCGAAAGTTCATCCCTATTGTCCCGGACTTTCGCAATTTCACGGTTTCCATAATTGTTTATTCCCAGCATTCCTACTAGCATGAACATGTAGACGATGGAATATGTATAGGAATAAATTCCGACATTATCTACACCCAACCGCCTCGATATATAGCTGACTGTAATCAGCGGAAAAACATAAGAAAGCAACTGATATGCAACATTTAGTAGAAAATTCTTGTTTTCACTTTTCACGCTTCAGTTATATCCTCCTATCAACAAGTGCCTTTTTTAAGTATGTATATGCTCTCTCCTGCTCTTTCTCTAACAGGTGTTCATACTTATTATAGTTCTTTTCCTTCAGATAGTTGAAGCCATCATCAAACTCTATTGGAATCATTCTATCCTCTAAATCCAGCAAATGCATTAGAGTCTTTACTCTATCGTCATTACCAAACATTCCACCGTTTTTTACAGTCCAGAATTTTTTTCGGTATATAGTCGAAAAAACTGTTCCATGAAAAGATGTTGTAATAATGATTTCAGCATTTTTTATCAACTGTAAATATGTAGATGGATTTTCAATTTCCGGAAGTTTGAATCCTGAAAACTGCATACCTTTTACATAAAAAGTTTTTGTATTGAATGCAATAACCGGTAAATTGTATTTTTGAGAAATTTTGTGAACCAGTTTATTTATATCTCGGCTATAACCGGGTGAATAATAGAAGATATATCTGAGCGGAAGTTTCAGTTCATGCGATTCAATTTTGGCATAATCATCCTGCTTCAGCAGCAATGTCGGATCCAGAAGCAGTTCGGCACTTCTCCCCGTTAATTTCTGCAGCCATTCCAATCCATTGCGTTCACGAATCGACAAATAAGAAAAATCTTTTAGATATTCCGCATATCGGATAGGATCATCCGCAAAGTCAGCAATATTTTTTGCGCCAAAAGATGGTGCGTATGCAACTTTTTTTGCCGATTTTACCCACGGAAGAAAATACGCATCATCGCCATCTTCTATAGTAATATTCCACACCTGATCGCTGCCTGCAATCACAATGTCATACTCCGCATCAGACAAATCCGATGATTTATGAATCGGAGCATGCGATAGGCGAAAATTATGTTTCTTAAAACTCTCATAAGACTCATAGTTCTTGGATATTCTTTCAAACCATGGAGCAAGGATTATATTTTTTATAACATTTTTCAAGCTGTCGTTCGGTTGACGAACGCTATAAAGTTTTTGCTGTCCTTCGTTTGAGAAATCAATAATTTCTGAATCTTTGCCTGTAAGTCGATCAACCACCTGCTGTAAAGCAAATGCCTGAAGCATAGAGCCACAGTTATATGAGTTGTGGAATGTTATAATTCCAATTTTATTATTCAAATCATTTCCCACTTCATTTTCCCCTTTTTTTTACCACTTCTCACTCGGTTTCTAAGATTAAATATTTGTTTTGTTCCCCAAAAGCAGTTGTGTTTTGACAGCCAATATACAATCTGTACCACCTTGGTGCAATCCCTGCTGCCGGGGTACGAGTTCATATATTCTCTCATTCCACCTCTGTAGATTTTTCGTTCTTGTTCTTTTCTTTGAGCTGAATCACAAAAATTGGAAATCAAGAACAGATACAGGTAAACGCTATATGTCACTGCATAAGACATGCAGCGAGCGATTTCATGGTCTTCAACATTATTGTTCTTCAACAGGTTTTCTGCCAAAGAAAAATATCTCAAATTTGAGTCGTAAAATTTATCACTGTATTTTTTTGAGGACGATCCCATATAAATTCGGTACTGATAATATGAGGCTTTGCAGCAAACAAAATGCTCTGCTTTCAGAATTGCATTCAAATTAAATATTCCGTCTTCCCCATTGATAAGGCCACCATCAAATCTGATTTGATTTTTCAGAAGAAACTCTCTTCGGTACAACTTTGACCATGGAGAACTCATATTCGCATTGCATTTGGAATCCGGGATTCCAAAGATACCGTGTATGATATTTATCTTTTCAATGTTTTCTTGTTCATCAAAATTTTTACCATAGTAGACCACATCTGCTATCTCATCACATCCAGATAAGACAACATTTCCCCAACCCTGGCTCAACCTGTCGTCAGCATCCACAAATTGGATATAGTCACCCCTGGCTTCCAGTATCCCAACATTTCTTGTATAGGAAACACCATGATTTTCATGGTGGAACACGCGGATATTTTCTTTCTTGTATTTTTGAATCAACTGATAAGATAAATCTTTTGAGCCATCATCTATCAGTAAAAGCTCCATGTCATTATTCATTTCCGGTAAAATCGATACAAGGCACTCTTCTATATATCGTTCTGCATTATATATAGGTATCACAATAGATAATTTCATATCTGTACTCACAGCATCCTTCGTTGATATTTTATTACAGTCTTTGGTGCTATAGAAAACACATATAACTTTAACCGCTGCTTTGCGTTGAATGATTCCCACTCAGGCCGGAGCCGCTTCCATTCTTCATCAACTTTCCGTTTGATTTCACCATTGCTATCTTCAATAAAGCGAATTCTGTACTTTGCCGCACAAAGGAACATCGCATATTGAAAAGCTGCCAAACGGTAAACCACAGGATAATCTTTTACTAATCGGATGATTTGCTGATACGCTTTCATCGCATCAAACCATTTTGGATTGTCCAGCCGGTTTGAAGCGCTGTTCTCAATTTGACGGTAAAAATATTTTTGCCCGCAGTTATAGACTGCTTTTTTACAATTCAGCAAATAGATCACATTAAAGAGCAGATCCTCACAAACAGCGATGCTTTGTTCCAAACGAATCCCTCGAACGCTCCAAACACCTGCTTCAACATCTCCGATTCTTCGTATGTAGATGTTACTCCATTTGTGAACATTTCCGGTTCAAATAATTTGCTTTTGGCGACCCCAATCACTGCAATGTCTGCATCTGCTTCTTCCAAATCATGAATCATCTGTGCTATAAAATCAGGTGCGACAAGATCATCTGCGTCAACAAACGTCACGTACTCACCCGTACAGTGTTCCAGTCCGAAATTCCGGGAATAAGATACACCATGGTTTTCGTTGTAATACGGTATAATTCGTGCATCCTGCTCGGCGCGACTTCTTATTATTGAAGCTGTCAAATCCTTTGACCCATCATCGACTACAAGAATTTCCAATACTGGATAAGTCTGCTCACAAATTGAATCCAGGCATGCTTCGAGATATTTTTCCGCATTATATGCAGGAACAATAACACTGACCTTTTTCATATTCTATCACTGCTCCTCATATCGCTTCTGATATCCTGCTGCCATACTCTTTGCTGACAACTCTTTCTCCTGAAATGCCTTAATCGCAGACTTATTTATCTTTCTTTCCCTCAGTGCCTTCAGCTTTACCTCAAAATCATCCGGTGAGAACGTCTCCCCCAGATAAACATCCTGCCCCATCTCTACGACTTCGCAGTGCGAGGGAATATCCGATAGGAACAGCCCCAGCCCGCAGGACAACGCTTCCAGCACCGAAATCGAAAATCCCTCAGATTTGGAGGCGGACACATATACATCGCTAATGTTCATGTATGCAATCGGATCAGTCTGAAATCCCAGCATCCGCACATGGTCATCCGCTTTTGCCTTGCACTCTGCTTCTTTTTCACCTTTGCCCAAAACAAGCAGATACTCGTCGCCTTCGTGATATTGCACAAAATTATCGATTAGCCAGACAGTGTTTTTTAGGGAATTCAACACACCCGCATAGAGAAATACGCAGGCATCTTCTGGCACATCAACTTCGGCTCTGGCTATAACGGAATGAGCCTGCACCGGCTTGATACCGTTGCGAATAAACGATGCGTTCGGCAGGTGCCGTTTCATCACATCGTAGACAGACTTCGAGCAGCACACACACTCGTCCAGTTTTTTTAGCGCTGCCATGTGCAACGCAATGAAGATTCGGCTTTTGGCGTACCCATAAGTATCAAGGTAGTCTTCATACATATTGTTGTGGATCGTAGTGATTTTCCTTACAGGAGTGTTTAGCCTCGAGGAAACAATGTCCGGGATCAGTCCGTGCGTATGTAAAATGTCATAGTGTCCCTTTTTCACGGTGTCGTCAAACTCTTTGCATTGCCCCAGCAAACATTTCATTCGGCTGAGCGTAGCGCATTCATACACGGAAACACCATTACTTTTCAGGTACTCAATGACCTCCGGATTGTTTCCGGAAAACAGAGTGATTAACGACACATCATATTTTTCCCTGTCGAGATTATTGATGATGTTCAGCACCACACTACTGGGACCATTTTTTACAATATAATTTATGACGTATGCAATTCTGATCACCGCTCAATGCTCCTTTTCTTACTTCCTCAACACTTTCTCAAACATAAACTTCCGTAACCAGTTTGGAGCCAACGCAGATCCGCTACGAATCACACAGCTCTTCATGTACTGGCCATTTCCAATAAACCCGCTGTCCTTCATGAACTTGAATAGCTTTGCCTGGGTTTTAGCATACTTCCAGCCTGCGCGCCTTAAGTACATTTCAGAACCAGCCCGCATATGGAGCAGCGGCTCCTGAATGTTGTAGCCCTGATATCCGGCCATCAGCATCCGCAGCCAAAGGTAATAGTCCTCCAGCAGATAAAAGTCCTGATACGAACCAGCTGCCTCGACCGCCGTTTTCTTGTACATCACGCAGGGGTGATTGAACGGGTTGCGCTTCTTCGCAAACTCCACGATCTCCGCATTGGTTTCTGGCGGAACGCGCCTCGTATCTACAGCCGCCGGGTCTGTCGTAAATTCCTCCACGACACCGGAACAAATACTCACTTCCGGGTGCGTGTTGAACACATTGATCTGTTTCTCACACCGATTTGGATAAGCAATATCATCGCTATCCATCCGGGCGACCAGTTCATTCTTGCAGTGCTTGATGCCCTCGTTCAAAGCATTGCCGAGGCCGCAGTTCTTTGCCAGACGAACAACATTCAGTACCGTACCCATTTCCTGTTGCTTTTCTACAATCACGGCATCCAGCTCCGGATTTAGTGGGCCATCGCACACCAGTACGAAATCGTTTGTTGGAACCGTCTGCACCTGAATGCTCTCGATTGCCTGTCTCAAATATTCCGGTTTTTCTTTGTGATAAACAGACATTAAAACGCTGTAATTCTGCATCACTTCGTCTCCTGCCCCATCGCCGTAGTTGCGCCTTCCGCCACGCCTTCGGTGCTTTCAGGCATAAACAGGATCTTCACCGTTGCCAGCATAATTTTTAAATCCTCGATCAGGCTGGGATGTGCAATATACATCAGGTCCATCTGCAGCTTATCGTAGGGGGTGGTATTGTATTTGCCATATACCTGTGCATAACCGGTCAGACCAGCCTTTGCCTGCAGGCGCAGCGCAAACTCCGGCATCTCCTCGCAGTACTGAGCAGCAATCTCCGGGCGCTCCGGGCGGGGGCCAACAACAGACAAATCACCCTTCAGGATGTTCAGCAACTGAGGCAGCTCGTCCAGGCGGCAGGCGCGGATAATGTGACCGACCTTTGTAATACGGTCATCCTTGTCGCCGGTGGAGAGACGTGCCACGCCATCCTTTTCTGCATCCACGCGCATGGAGCGGAACTTCAAAATCTCAAACTGCTTGCCGTCCTTGGTCAGACGCACCTGCTTATAGAAGGCGGGACCACCATCGGACTTGACCGCAATGGCCGTAATCAGGAACAGCGGACTCAGGATGATCAATGCCACCAGCGAAATCACAATATCCATCGCGCGCTTAACGAACAGGAACTCCGGACTTGCCATGTAACGACCGACGCGCAGCATCGGCAGGTGGAACATATGCATGGGCCACGCGCCGCTCATGATAACGTCACCCACACGGGGGATGACGAACATATTGATGCCCTTCCCTACGCAGTGCTTCAGGATAATGTTTCGTTCATGGCTGTGAACACCACTGACAAAAACAGTCTCCATACCGTCCAGAATGCTCAGGTCTGCCAAGCACTCCGACACGCTCAGGGTAACCTGCACATCGTATTTCTGGCTCAGACCGTACTCGTTGATGAGCTTTTCCATACCATGACGTACATCGTAGACCACAGCGGTCTTCTGCGGTGGGAAGGTCTTGTAGTACCATTTATGTGCACAAGATGCCCAGATCGCAGCCATCACCAGCTGTCCCACAATTGCCGCGATACCCGGCAACAGGTTGCAAATCTTTGCCGACATCAGGCAGATCACGATGTACAAGATGCCATCGGTTGCCATCGCGCCAAGGATCTGGCCGTACACCAGCTCCGAGACCCGCTGCATCGACATCCAGAACGCATCGTAGATTTTACCGAGTGCAATGTACAGGATAAAAAACAGGCCTAAAATCGCAAAATGACCCTCCCATGCCAGATTTGCATAGGTCTGGTGCGAGTAGTACAGGAACCAGCAGGCCGCAAACGGCAGCTCGATCATCAGAACATTCAAGATCTTTACGATCCGCAACATCACATCATGCTGAAACTTTGACATAATCCTCTCCAATAACTCCTTTAGATTTTCTTTTTACGACTCACGTAACTTTTCCGACCCAAATTGCAGCAAGTGCTTTGGATCGCGCTATCAACTACACAAACCGATCTCTTCCCCCGTTTTGTGGTTAGCTGAAACATTCAGTTTTTCGCTTTCCCTATGAGGTCCTTGTGCCAACTCCAACCGGTGCGGCCTCGAATCCGCTTTCTCCCACCGCATCCCGATCTCATCAAGCTTTGCAATCCGCTCCTCTGTCAGAACAGCGCAGCTTTTTTCAGGATTCTGGCGGGTGTACCGCTGCCGCTTGACCCAATTCCCGAGGTTGTAACCGCCCGGTGACACATATTCTGCCGGGACGTTCAGGTCGCCGTGGGCATCAAAATAGCGTTTTGCTTCCTGATACCCCTCGTTCCACTGGCGGTCATTGCGGTTGCCCCAGTACATCCCGATACGGTTGAGACGCTCGACTTGTTCGTCCGTCAGTTTTCCTTTCGGGCACGCCCATTGCTGGCTTGCGACCCATTGCCCCAGCCGTTCACCAGCCGCTGTCACATAGGAACGTGGGATATTCAGGTTGCCGTTTTCCTCATAGTAGGCTGCAGCCAATGCATAAGCCTTTTCCCACTTGGCATCGAAAATGTTCCACACCATACCGATCTCATCAAGCTGCGCAATGCGTTCTTCCTTTAAGCGTCCATTCAGCTTCTGCTGCCGGGTCTTGATGATCCACTGCCCCAGTGGGTAGCCGTCCGGGTCTACATATTTTCCGGGCACCATCAGATTTCCGTAGGTGTCGTGGTATTTTTTTGCGACCTCAAATCCATGCTGCCACGCAATTTCCTTCCGGTTGCCCCAGACCATGCCGATGCTGTCCAGCCGTGCGATCTGCTGCTCAGTCAGATTGCCTTGGATCTGTCCCTCGCGCACACGGCGCTGGGTCACCAGCCACACACCAAGGCTCAGACCACCGGGCGTCGTATACAGTTTCGGGACGTTCAGGTTGCCGTGTTCCGCATAGTAGATGCTGGCCTCAGAGAAATAGTGCTCCCAGCCGGAAGAAAGGCTCGCCTGCAGCTGCTCGAACAGCACCCGGCAGTCGTGCACCTGCTCGATGACCTCGAACCGCTCGGTGACAATCTTGTCGCCCTCACCGTTGGCATAGAGCCGGTGAACTGCTTCCTGCATCTCGCTTTGCAGACCGGAAATGCTGGTCAAGCCCTCAAAGTTGTTGACAACATCCAGAATCAGCGGGGCTGCGGTGTCCCCGGCGGTCAGGGCACGTCCGATTTGCTGCTTGTAGATGATGGGCGAAATCGTTGGTCGGAACAGGATGACCCCGGAAATGCCTTCCACATGGACGCCCTCGTTGAGCATATCGATGCAGAACAGCAGCTTCAGCCGGTTGGTCGTATCCGTCTTGAAGTCCGCAAACGCCTTGTCCGTGTTCGGGTCATCCGAGTAGGCTTCGTACACCACCACGTCCGGGTTGACCCCTGCAAACCATTCCGGCACATGGGACACCATCTCGTCCATGTGCTCCTTGTTGGCGCAGAACACGATGTACTTACCGGACTTATTTGTGATATGATGGGCAAATACTTTATCCAGGCCGTCTGCCTGCTCCAGTGCGCGGCGCAGTGCGTCCAGATATTTCTGATTCACATCCTGAATGCCCGGTGCCCGCAGGTTATCCACCCGTGCCTGATACTTTGCAAGGGCTTTCTGATACTGATAAACCGTGGTCACATATTTCGGGGTAGGCAAAATGCCCCTGACGACTGCTTCGCCAAGGGTCATGTCGCTCGCCGTATGCCCATCAAAGAGTTCTTCGGCCATGTCACGGTTATTATCCAGATACCGGATGTTTGTTGCCGTCAGCCCCAGAAGCTTTGCCTCCGGGCATAACTTTAATAAAGCCACCGTGCTTTCGCCCCAGCATTCCGCACCGGCACGGTGGAATTCATCGAGTATAATATAGGCAGGCTTCTGCGCTGCAATTTTCTCCAGCTGCGCCTGTGTACAGCACATCAGTTTGGCATAGGTATAAAAGTGAACGTTTGCCAACGGAAAATCCGGGTCGTTCCTTTTCAGGCTTTCCAGCTGGGTCTTGAAGATATATTCACTGGGAGAAAGCCAGATCACGACCTTCTCCGGGTTGTCCTCGATCAGCTTGAACGCAATGTAGCTCTTTCCGGTGCCGGTGGGATGAACAATGGCAGCCTTGCCGTACTGCTCCATCATCCGGACTGCCGCATGATATGCTTTTTCGTTGTGCTCAAACAGGCGCAATGTCACCTTGTTCACCCCTTCCCGCATAAAGGGGTATCTCTCATTTGGTTAATGGAAGATACCATGTGTTTGACAAATCTTGTTATTTTAACCATTCTATTTTACCATTGAATTACCATTGAGTAAAGAGGGTTCGGCATCATTTTGTACCCCCCCCCCCGGAGAATTTTCAGCGATATAGTCAATCTTTTTGTGATTTGTTGTCCAATTTGTTCAGATAATCAGCCACAACTTCAATTTTCAAATCATTAGTGGTCAATAAGGTGTCAGCAGGAGGCTTTATATGGCAAGACGAGGTGAAAACATCCGAAAGCGAAGCGATGGACGGTGGGAGGGTCGATATATCAAAGGCCGTTCTGCGGACGGAAAGCCCTGCTGGGGCTATGTATATGGGGCGACTTATACCGAAGTAAGGGAAATCTCTGCCCGCAAGAAAGCAGAGTACGGCATTTATAACCTGAACAGCACCGATATTACTTTTTCGGAAATTTCAGAGCAATGGTTGTATTCTGTCCGGCAGGGTGTAAAAGAATCGACTTTCGCACACTATCAGTATACTCTACGACATTATCTCCAGCCTGTTTTCGGGGATTTCAAAGTGAGTGCATTAAGCGAAAAAATTCTGGAGCAAGGACTCTTGGCAGTGATAACACCAGTCAACGGCCTGCAAAAGCCTTTAGGGGCAACCATGGCACAGGAGTGCTTGTCGATGCTGCGGCGCATCTGCAAGTATGCAGCGCATTTTCATCTCGTTCGTCCTTTAGAGATCACGGTAAAGCTGCCGCAAAAATCCTCCAAAGTGCTGCTGCCGTTTACCATAGAAGAACAAAAGAAATTACAGTCGTTCGTGATGGATTCTCCTACGCCCCGGAAAATAGGTCTACTGCTTGGTTTTCAGTTGGGGCTGCGTATCGGCGAGATTTGCGGATTGAAATGGGGCGATTTTGATTTATCGGCAGGAACTGTGACGATCCAACGGACAGTGACTCGGATTTCTTGTGGAAATGGCCACACAAAAGTCGTCGTTCAATCCCCTAAGACCCAAAACTCCCATCGTGAGATTCCCATTCCAAAATCGCTGCTTCGTGTTCTGAAGAAGCTGTCGGAAGATTTCAGCAGCGGAACTTGGTTTCTTTCTGGCAATGAGGAAAAGCCAGTCGAACCTCGATGCTACCGTAAGAGCATTTATGGCTATCTGAAAAAAGCCAGTGTCCATCAGGCGCATCCTCATGCGCTTCGCCACACCTTTGCAACGACCTGCTTGCAGGCACATTGCGACATTAAAACCTTAAGCGAACTGTTGGGTCATGCAGATGCTGCAGTCACGTTAAAAAAATATGTTCACTCTGATATGACACGCAAACGACGAGAAATAAATCGTATTTTCGAAAACTTTTAAGGGGCGATTTGTGGTCAAACATTTGCAAAACTTTCGATAAAACGTAGCTTATTGAACATCTCCTTCCATTAACCAAATGGAGGATACCTTTTCTTGTCTTTCTGTCGGTTGATTTTCGTGGCAAAATTTCGGGAATATCATTCTTGAATATACGGTGCGCCGTACACAAAAACAACCTATTTCCGCTAATATCTACAAAAAAGGAGAACAGACATATGATATTAGCGACCGATGAGGATACAAAAGTAAAAGATGCCGTTGCATTACGTTTCAAAGAGCTTTGCGAGGAACGCAACATAAGTCCCAATGCCCTTGCTGTCCGTTCCGGTGTCACTCCGTCCACCGTTTACAGTATGCTTGATTCCTCTCAACAGAGCGTCACCGTTCCAACCGTCAAAAAATTGTGTGATGGCCTTGGAATTACGCTTGTAGATTTTTTTAACGCCTCGATTTTCACTGCAATCGATCAGGAAATCCGATAAATAACACATTGACATCGGTTTATGTACCCTATTGGAAATGCACCAGCATTGTACGAAGCCGCTGCTATTTATCAATGCCTGCATTATAGCCCTGACGTTTTTCTTCTTGCCCTATAACATAGAGATTTTTCTCTGTTATTAAAGATGCACTGCGCTTTTTGCGCTCTGCCCGCCTTCCACCATTGAAAACGAAAGGACAAAAACATGAAAAGGAGAATCATCGAGTACAAACCAAGTCCCGGCAAACAGAATCTGACCCGCCGACTGTATCTTTGCGCTCTGACCTTGTGGCGCAGCTTGTGGCTGCCTACCTGCTTGGTCGGAGGGCTGGCATATGATGTATTATGATCAGTTCAACACCGAAAAGCGTATTCAAAAGCTGCGCAGAGAGCGCTACCTGACGCAGGAAGAACTGGCCGTCCGCTTGAATGTCAGCGACCGCCACCTCCGCAGTCTTGAGAGTGGGGAGTATATTCCTTCTATTGACCTTTTCATCGAGATCGCTGCATTTTTTGATGTAACACTGGATCATTTGATTATGGGAAAGTCGTTATCTGACCAAGAAGAAAGCTTACGAAACAAGTTGCAGCAAAAGCGTTTGACAAATCAAAAGCTCCGTTTGAAATTGCAGCGTATTATGCAGAAACTGTCTGCAATCGCTGAAGAACTTTAACTCTATATAAAATCGCGCCCCTCCGGGCAGGCAGCATTGCGCTGCTTGTTCAGAGGGGCGTTTTTTGTTTTTGTGCTCAAAAAACTTTTTTGAAAAATTTCAATTTTATCGTATTTTTTGCAAAAATGAAACATCGACTCAACGTTATTTTTGTGCCAAAACCGGAAGCATCACTTCCGGTTTTTTAAGCCAAAAACCGGAGGTACGACCTCCTAAAAAAGCATTCAGTTTTCAGGTACACTATGGTCACAGCAAGGGCAACACC
>OOCL01000525.1_pt1 | contig 29877 bp, 19 predicted proteins | sample 1671211 | NCBI WGS metagenome assembly OOCL01 (sample SAMN06348133, study PRJEB24527) | human gut metagenome | biome: human gut; feature: ankylosing spondylitis patient; material: feces | host: Homo sapiens | place: China | collected 2015-10 | reverse complement strand
TTACGCCAGATATGTCGATAAATATTTAGATAATACAGCACTAAAGAATCTTATGACGGCAATGTATCATTATTGCAATGCTGCTACAGAATATGCAAATATATATTGATATTTTTAATATGTGACTATATAATAATTAGCAAGGCTCATTTTGAAATGTGAGCTGATTAGCGTATTTCAGTTGGGGAAAGTATATTTTAATATGAAGTATTAATACACGACTTGTTATGAAAAGTTAAAAAATAGCGGGGAGGGTAAGACCAATTAACGTATGGTTAATGTAAACAAAACCAAAGAGAGTATTCAGAATGTTTTAATATTTATTACAGATGCAATAGCGCTTATAATGTCTTATTACATGTCTGGTTTTATATGGCTGATGGAAATAAGAAATAATACATTTTCATATGTAATGAAAGTGCTTAATGGCAATATAGTCACAATTATTATAGCTGTATTAATAGCTGCTTTATTCTGTAACATTAAAGGCGATGTACTTAATCGTGGCAAATTTGAAGAACTTGCTTCTGTTATGAAGAAAAGTCTTATTTCATCAGCTGTTATAGCTGTTTATGAACTTTTGAGTAAAACTGCACAGGGTGTTCCAAGAAGTGTGTATGTAATTACATTTTTTATGGGAACAGTGCTTATGTTTTTATTAAGGATGCTTGTCAAGGTATATATGAAGCATCGTAATGGAGGAAAGCGTACCAACAGTATACTTGTTATCACTATTAAAAACAGGGCAAAAGATACACTTACCAAAGCTGCGGCAAGGAATGACTGGATGCGTCGTATAGATGGTATTGTAATTACTGATGAAGATATGACAGGTCAGTCAATAGAGGGATTTTCTGTAGTTGCTAATGTACATTCAATGATGCGTTATATTAAGAACGAGATTGTTGACGAAGTGTTTATAGATGTGGATTACAAGACCCGCGAAAGTATCAAGCCTATGGTTATGGAACTTGAGGATATGGGAGTAATTGTTAATCTTAAGCTTGAGATTCTTGACAGCTATAAGGATTTTGACAGTAAGCTGGGTTACATAGGAGCAGTTCCTGTCATTACATTTGCTAACAGAATATATGACTGGAAGGGAATGCTTGTTAAGAGATGCATAGATATTCTCGGAGCAATTGTAGGACTTATAGTTATGTTTATTGTAATGATTTTTGTAGGTCCTGCTATTATGATAGAATCGCCAGGTCCAATCTTTTTCAAACAGAAACGTGTTGGAAAGAATGGCCGTTATTTTGAGATATATAAGTTCCGTTCTATGTATATGGATGCTGAAGAACGAAAGAAAGATCTTATGGCACAGAATGAGATGAGTGGTCTTATGTTTAAGATGAAAGATGACCCTCGTATAACTAAGGTTGGCAAGTTCATAAGAAAGACAAGTATTGATGAGCTTCCGCAGTTCATTAATGTTCTTAAGGGAGATATGAGTCTTGTTGGTACAAGACCACCAACGGTAGCAGAGTTTAAGCAATATCAAGGACATCATAAGAGAAGGCTTTCTATGAAACCAGGCATCACAGGAATGTGGCAGGCTTATGGAAGAAAGACGGTTAGCGATTTTGAAGAAATTGTTAAGATGGATCTGAATTATATTGATAACTGGAGCATTATGCTTGATATTAAGATTTTGTTTAAGACAGTTCAGTCAGTATTAACTACTGGTGGACAGTAGAATAATTACCCCCCTGTAGTATCATCAGATACTGCAGGGGGTAATTGTTTTATCTAGACATTATGTACATTAATACTGGATAATTATAGCAGAATTGCACAAAATTCGTTGGCAATATAGAAAATATACATAAAAATTAACCATAATGCTTATTGACGCAAATCGGCGGTTGGGTTAAAATGATAGTAACTTTTGGTATAGGGGACATGCTGTAGTGCAACATGTCGAAAAGAACATGTTATATGCTGTTAATAACAGGAACTTAACTATGCCTACAATATAATAAGGAGGATTTTATGAAAAAGGGTAAAAGAATTTTAGCCGCTTTTTTAGCAGTGCTGATGGTTGTTGCTATTATGCCATTTACTTCGTTTAGTGGTATATTCACAAGCAAGGCAAAGGCTGCAGAGAGTGGCAAGAAGTACACTTTTGAGGGTACTGAACTTGAAGCAGCAGCGGCAGGAAAGTATACAGATGGTCAGGCTGTTACTGCAGGAACTGATGGATATTTTACTTTTTATATGAGTGCAAAAACTAAAATCGACTCAAGTGATAAAACATGGGAAGATGGTTACGCTTGTAAACAGAGAGTAAACTTTGGTGGTAAAGCAGATGTTGCTAATATGAAGAATCTTGTTTCTTTCAAGACATCTAATGCAGCAAAGGTAAAGGTTTATTGGGTAGAAGGTGGAGATGACAATCGTCAGATTGCAATCTTTGGTTCTACAGGAGATGTAGTAACTAAGACAGAAGTAACAGCAGCAAAGAATGCAGCAGTAGTTTCTACATTAGAATTAGCAGATGCAGGAACATATTACCTTGGTGGTCTTGAGAATAACAATTATATTTTCAAGATTGAAGTTGAGGAGACAGCAGCAGTTGAAGAGCCAGTTGTTAAGGAATACGAACTTGATGGTGCTAAGCTTGAGGCGGCAGCAGCAGGAAAGTTTACAGATGGACAGACTGTTAATGCAGGAACAGATAATGCATTTACATTATATATGAGTGCAAAGACTAAGATTGACTCAAGCAACAAGACTTGGGATGACGGATTTGCTGGAACACAGAGAATTAACTTTGGTGGTAAGGCTGATATTGCTAATATGAAGAACTTTGTTTCTTTCAAGACAGAAGGAACAGCTAAGGTTAAGATTTACTGGGTAGAAGGTGGAGATGATAACCGTCAGATGGCAATCTTCAATACTTCAGGTGCAGTAGTAACTAAGACAGAAGTAACAGCAGCAAAGAACGAGACAGTAGTTTCTACATTAGAATTAGCAGATGCAGGAACATATTATCTTGGAGGACTTGAAAATAACAATTATATCTTCAAGGTAGTTGTTACAGATACAGTTGGAGGTGGAAATACTCCAGTTGTTCCTAGAAAAGACTGGTCAGAAGTTGCAGCTCCAGTAATTGGAGAAGTGGCTCAGGACGGAGCAAATGTAACTGTTCCATTTACAATGGTTCTTGGTAATGATGGTGCAGATAAAGTAAGCGTTGTTATGACAGATGCTTCAGGTAATACAGAAACAAAGGGATATGCACTTGAAGGTGAAGGCGGAAAGGTTTCATTCTCGCCAGCTTCTTCAGGTGAGTATACATTTACAATCACAGCTTCTAGAGAGAATGAACAGGATAAGACTGGTAATACAGTTAAGCTTAACTTTGCTTATCCACTCTCAGCACCATCTATCAGCAGTGCAACAAGCATGGGTAATGGTACAGTAAGTCTTGTATGGCAGTCAGTTAAGGAAGCTACATCATACAATGTTTATGTTGGTGGAACAAAGGTTGGTTCAACATCTGCTACATCTTATGATGTTACAGGATTAACTGTTGGAACAAAGTATGATTTTGCAGTTGAAGCAGTTAGAGAGACACCAGCTGCTGTATCTGATAAGTCAACAATATCTGCAACAGCAACATCTGATGCTAAGCAGGTATGGGGCTATATCGTATATGGTAACGGTGCAAGCGAGTCTAATTCAGCATATGAAGGAAACATTAATGAAACTGGTTCAGTTACATTAAGATCTGGAGCAGTAGATGCTAATGGAGTTCTTAAGGGAAGCGGTAATAATGGAAAATTAGTTCCAGCATCATTCGATGGTCTTAATTTCTATTATACAGCAGTACCTACATCACTTAACTTTACATTAAGAGCTAAAGTAACTGTAGATCAGTGGAATTTATCAAACGGTCAGGAAGGCTTCGGTCTTATGGCAGCAGACAGACTTGGTGGTTCTGGATGGAACAATTCTTATATGGCTGTAGTTTCTAAGACAGAATATTACTGGAATGAAGAAGCTGGTAAAGTTACTAATGATACAACAGCACTTAAGGTATCTCAGAAGATCGGTATTGCTTCACAGGAGAAGAAGGGCCTTACTAAGGATAACATTGCAGCAATAGAAGCTAATGATACTGAAACAGTAAAACAGTTCCAGAGTGCTATGTATCCTCTTGAGCAGAGATATGCAGAGAATGTCAATGTTATTGGTAATGCTGTTAAGCCAGTTGATGCAACAATAGAGAATCCTGTTACTGAGATGTATCTTACAATTCAGAAGAATAACACAGGATATTTTGTATCATACGAATCAGTAGATGGAACATATTCAACAACTAAGAAGTATTATGACACTGAAACATTATCACAGCTTGATTCTGATAATGTATATGTAGGTTTCTTCACAAGTAGATATGCACAGGCAACATTCTCAGATGTAACATTTACAACAATTAATCCATCTGATGATGCTCCAGCAGAAGAGAAGCCAATTGAAGAATTAGTAACTAATGCAGCATTTAATTCTAAGACTGCAACAGGTACAAGTGATTATGAATTCAGATTTACAGCTAACTGTGATGGTGTTCTTTCTATCTGGGATAGTGAAGATAACGCAATTGCTACAGATGTAGCTGTTGCAGCTAATACAGTTGTTAAGCCTGCAACAACAACACTTAATGTAGGTAAGAATTCATTTAGATATGTATTTACACCAGATGCTGGCTATATTCCAGAAAAGGATATGGTTATGTCATCATATGAGCCAATTGAAGGCACATTTACTGTAACATACAGAACATATGGCGTTGAAGGACAGTCAATTTATGTAGCACCAGGTAAGTATGGTGTTGGTACTAAGGAAGATCCAATGAGCATCTATGATGCTGTTAAGTATGTACAGCCAGGACAGACTATTGTTGTTATGGAAGGTACATATTACCTTGATAAGACAGTTAAGGTTGAGAGAGGTGTTAATGGTACAGCAGATAAGCCTATTCAGATGGTAGCTGATACAGATGCTTCTTCAAGACCAGTATTTGATTTCCAGGGATTATGTGCAGGTATGGTACTTGCAGGTGATTACTGGTACTTCCAGGGATTTGATGTAACTAATTCAGCTAATGCACAGAAGGGTATCCAGCTTTCTGGTAAGTACAATACAATGGATAACATTATGACTTACCACAATGGTAATACAGGTCTTCAGGTTAGCAGATATCTTACAACAGATGAATTTGATATGTGGCCAGCATATAACTTAATTCTTAACTGTACATCATATGGTAACGCTGATGCAGGTTATGAAGATGCTGATGGATTTGCAGCTAAGTTAACAGTTGGTGATGGTAATGTATTCGATGGTTGTATCTCATACAACAACGCTGATGATGGATGGGATCTTTTTGCTAAGGTTCAGTCAGGTTCAATTGGCGCTGTAACAATTAAGAACTCAGTTGCTTATGGCAATGGTTACCTTGAAGATGGTACAGATGCTGGTAACGGTAATGGATTTAAGCTTGGCGGTGACAGCATGTCAGGTAAGCACGTTCTTGAGAACTGTGTAGCATTTGATAACAAGGCTAAGGGTATTGATTCTAACTCTTGTCCAGATATTAATGTTATTAATTGTACAACATTCAACAATGAGTCTTACAATATAGCTCTTTACACAAATTCAGCTAAGAATACAGATTTCTCAGCAACAGGTGTACTTTCATACAGAACATATATGAAAGATAATGTAGAGCAGTTCAAGTTACTTGGAACACAGGATAAGACAAAGGTTGATAACGATACTAACTACTTCTGGAATTATGAAGGAACAGCTAAGAATTCAGCTAAGACTGTAACAGATGACTGGTTTGAATCAGTTGATACAACAATGGATTATGTTACACATGTATATGCATCACATAAGGTAACAAGAAATGCTGATAATACAATTAACATGAATGGTCTTCTTGTTCTTACTGATAAGGCAGCAGCTAATGCAGGTGCAAGAATGACTGGTACTCCATCAGTTAAGATTACAGTTCCTGAGGGAATTAAGGGTCATAAGACAATATCTATAACAGGTAAAGATGTTGTTAAGGGTAATACAACAGATGTTGCAGTTATTCAGGGAACATCTACAGATATTGTATGGACAATCGATGCAGATGCATCTACATTTGATTATATTATGGTTGACGATGTAGTTCTTGATGCTTCTATGTACACAGTAGTAGCTAATGGTAATACAACAGTTGTTACATTCAAGGCTTCTTACATTAAGAGCTTAAAAGCAGCAGAGCATACATTCAGAGCATGCTTTACAGATGGTTATATTGCAGAGACTAAGCTTGAGGTTCTTCCTAAGACAGGCGATTTCTCTAGAAATATGATAGCTGTATATGCAGGAATTATGCTTATGGCATTACTTGCAGCAGCCGTAGTTCTTTTCGAAAAGAAGAGAAAGAGAGCTTAGTGTAAGCAAATAGTATAATAAAACATATTAATGAGGTCTGGTTATCCAGACCTCATTTTTGTATATAGATATATGATAATCATTGTACAATTATTACAAAGTAATATCTAGTTTTAACGACTTTCAGAAAAACATTTACTAAAAGTGTTATTGACTATTTGTTCTATTAGATGGTACTCTTATTACAGATTTATGAAAAGGAAAAGGAGGCTTTTTTCATGAGAAAAAGAACTAAAAGAATGTTGTCTGTTCTTATGGCAACTTTAATGGTTGTTAGTATTATGCCGGTTACCGGCTCTAATAACATTGTTGTTAAAGCATCGACAGCAAGTGCAGAGTCTTCTGTTGTGACATGGTCAGCAGCAGATATTCTTGCAGCACAAGAAGGAGACTCAGGATTAGTGCTATGTGGCTCAGGATGGGTTAATAATAATGCTACAGATGACAAGACATTTGAAGACGGTTTTAGTGCATTAGGAGATAATGCTAAGGCAGGATCTACAAAGGCACAGACAGATGGAAAGACAGCAGCAGGAACAGTACCAGATAATGGATGCTATGTAAAATATACAGCACCTGTTAATGGTGAATTAGCTATTAATACTAAGATAGGAAAGGGAAAGACTTTCTATATAGTAGCGGAAGATGGAACTAAGGTGGCCGAAGTAAATAACTCTACAAGTGCAAGTACTTATAATACAGTTAAGGCTACGGTAGAATCAGGTAAGACATATTACGCATACCTTGGAGGAGCAACAGCTCAGATCTGGCAGGTATACTTTACACCTGCAGAAGCACAGTGGTTAGCTGCAGACATATTAGCTTCAACAACATATAATAATGGTTTAACATTATGTGGAACAGGCTGGGCTAATAATAATGCCACAGATGACAAGACATTTGATGATGGGTTCAGTGCATTGGGTGATAATGCTAAGGCAGGTTCAGTAAAAGCACAGACTAATGGAAAGACGGCAGCAGGAACAGTACCAGATAATGGATGTTATGTGAAATATACAGCAGCAGCTAATGGAGAGTTAGCAATTGATACTAAGATAGGAAAGGGAAAGACTTTCTATATAGTAGCGGAAGATGGAACCAAGGCAGCAGAGGTGAAAAATTCCACAGATGCAAGTACATATAATACTGTTAAAGCTAAGGTAGAAGCCGGTAAGACATATTATGCATACCTTGGAGGAGCAACAGCTCAGATCTGGAAAGTATATTATTCACAGTTAAATAAGAAAACTGTAGTTGACTGGGAATCAGTAGCAAAGCCAGTTATCAGTAAAGTAGAAGCAGGCTCAGATGGCTTTACAGTTACTGTTGAAGGAATTGTAGATGAGTATAATGGGGCTGAGGATATTGTTGTAACAATGCTTCATAATGATGGACAGGCTGGAGAAGCTGTTATAAAGAGATCAGAAGGAACAACAACAGTTAATTTTACAGCTCATGAAAGTGGTGATTATACATTTGTAGCAACAGCACAGAGATTAGGTTGTGCTGATAAAGCTTCAGATGTTTATGAAGTAAAAGATTTTGTACTCGGTGTTAAGATGCCAACTATTACATGGGCTGAAAACAAGGGTAATGGAGAAGTATATCTTGACTGGGTTAATATAAGTGATGCAAAGGATTATACTTTAACATATAAGGTTAAAGGTTCTGATGAAAGCACAGCAGTTAAGATTGATGGAATCACAGAAGGTGATTATACAGTTAAGAATTTAACAGTTGGAAGTACATATGTATTCAGTGTTGTTGCAAATAGAGCAGATGGATATTGTTCAGCTGTTTCAGAAAAAGAGTTATCAGTAACTGCAGATACACAGAAGAACTGGTATGTATCAACTGTTGGTTCAGCTCAGGAGACTAAGGCAACTATCACAGAGGCTGATGGTAATGCACAGGTTATAAATATTGCTAATGGTGATACAGCATCTAAGAAAGTTGCTACAGTTGAAGCAAAAGATATTACTAATACAACAGGAAGTATGGAAATTCAGGCTAAAGCTTCAGGAAAGATTTCTGATGATGAAGATGGATTCTCATATTACTACACTAAGGTTAATCCAGAGAAAGAGAACTTTGAATTAACTGCAACATTTACAGTAACAGATGCATCTCTTACCCCTGATAATCAGACAGGTTTTGGTGTTGTAGTTGCAGATACATTAGGTGTTAATAACTGGGGTACACCAAGTTATGTACATAAATATTTTAACTACTTTTCATCAATGATGTACAGCTCTAAGATTAATGCACCAACAATGCGTTATATCACAGGTTATACATCAGCAGATACATCTAACAAAGATGGTGTAGACAGAGTTAATAATAATGTTAAGTTTAACCAGTTAACAGGAACAAATATGTTCAAGGTTGGAGCTGAGTATACATTTACAGTAAGAAAGACTAATGATGGATACGAAGCAGTTGCAACAACAGAGAATGGAACACAGACACAGAAGCTTACAGCTAATGATTTTACATCAGTACAGGAAGATGGAACAGTAGTTGTAGGTGTTATGGTAGCAAGAAAGATTGGTGTTAAGATTACTGATATCAAGTTTACTACATCAGAAAGTAAGGGACTTGCAACATCTGAGGTCGTAGAAGACAAGGTAACACCATCAATCAGAGTATATTCTTCTAACACATGTGGAGCAGGTGAGTATGAATACACGGTAGTTCCTAATTGTGCAGGAACTTTAAAGGTAACAGGAAGTGCTGACGGTAAGGCTATTTCTAAGGAAGTAACAGCTGATGAGGTTGTAAGAATTCCAGTTGCAGTTAATGTTGGAAGCAATACTATTAAGGCAGAATTTGAACCAGCAGCGGCAGCTAATATTACATCAACTAAGACAGTAGCAAGCGAAACAAATGTTACTCGTAAGGTATATGGTGAGGCTGGACAGACAATTATTGTAACTCCAGATGGTAAGACAACTGGTGACGGAACTGAAGAAAGTCCATTAGATATTAATACAGCAGTTTCATATGCACAGCCAGGACAGACTATTCTTATGAAGAATGGTGTATATGATAAATGGATTACAATTAACAGAAGTGTATGCGGAACAGCAGATAAGCCAATTAATCTTGTTGCAGAATCAATCTCAACAGATGGAACTGATGGTGTTGTATTGTCAGGCGCAGGTCTTACAGTAATCGGAAGTTATTGGCATGTATATGGTTTATATGTAAAGGATTCATCAGGGGTAGGTATTCAGGTAAGCGGTAACTATAATACAATAGATATGTGTACAGTAAATCATGCGGCAAACAGCGGTATTCAGATAAGCAGAAATGGTGGAGCTGATAACTATGCAGGAATTCAGGGTAAGTTATGGCCAACAGGAAATCTTATCAAGAACTGTGAGTCATTTGATAACTGTGATGCAGGAAGAAATGATGCAGATGGATTTGCAGCAAAATTAACATGTGGTGAAGGCAACAGATTCTATGGTTGTATATCACATAACAATATTGATGATGGCTGGGATCTCTATGCTAAGTCAGTATCTGGTACAATTGGTTCAGTTACAATTGAAAATTGTGTAGCATACAACAATGGATGGCTTACAACAGATGATGTAACTGCTGCAGGTTATAACTATGGTGAAGGTAACGGATTTAAGTTAGGTGGAGGATATCTTAAGGGAGGACATAAGCTTATTAACTGTGTTTCATTTGGAAATCATGCAAAGGGAATAACAAGTAACAGCTGTCCTGATATCTCTATTACAAGATGTATAGCTTACAACAATGGTAATGCAGATTCATATAGCATAGGTCTTAATACAATGGATTCTATGCTTAAGGAGTGGAAGGTTAGCGGCCTTATATCTATGTCTAAGGCAGATTTAACTGCTAAGGCAGACCTTATTCCATTCTCACAGCACGGAGATGATAACTACATTTATAATGGTTCAGAATCATACAATAATCTTGGTCAGAAGGCTACAGATGAGTGGTTCGAAAGTGTAGATACAACAATCAGACCATCAAGAAATGCAGACGGAACAATTGATATGCATAATCTCTTAGTTATTAAGAGCGGTGTATTAAGCGATAATGTTGGTGCAAGACTTGATACAACAAGTGAAGAAGCAATAAGCGTTAAGCCACAGGCTGGCGAAGTTGTATCTCATGTATTTGAGTGGACAACAACTAAGGAAGCAACATGTACAGAAAAGGGTGAAAAGCATGGAATATGTACAATATGTGGACATGAAGAAACAAGAGAAATCGAAGCCCTTGGACATGAATTTGCCAACGAGTTCACAGTAGATAAGGAAGCTACTACTACAGAAGAAGGCTCTAAGTCACAGCACTGCTTACATGCAGGTTGTACAGAGAAGACTAATGTAACAGTTATTCCTAAGCTTACAGCAGGCAGCGAAGAGGTTAATCCAACACCTTCAACACCTGATAATAAGGATGATGCAAATGTTCCATCAACAGGAACAGATTCATCAGAGAAAGCACCTGCAGCACAGACAGGAGATACAATGCATGCAGTACCATTTGCATTGGCAATGATTATCTCTGCAGGAGTAGTTGTTATTGAGATTTCTAGAAAGAAGAAAGCAGTAAGATAATAACAGTTAAACAGATAATAATAATGGCTGGTGATATGAGTGAATCATATCACCAGCCAGTTTTTATATAAGCATTTTTATCTGTAATTCTGCAGAGTAGGTGTTGAATTAACTCCAAGAGGAGTTGTTACACCAGCAGCGGTTGTTACTTTGTAAGTAATTGTAATGCTCGAACCAGGAGCAATTGAGTTGCCAAACATATATGCAACATCAAGGTTGTGGTAAGTACCTGTATACATTCTTCCACCATTGCTAGTTTTTATATCTGAGATTGTTCCACCAGCAGGAGCAAATATATGGATATAACCAGTGATTGTTCCGCCGTAGCTTCCAAGTATATAATTTCCAGCATTAACTTTGTCAGCATTGCTTAATACATTGCTATAAGTAGCTGTTACATCATATGTTCTTGTGCCATCATCATTAACAACCGGTTCACCGATTTCAGTATCAATATCTAAGAACCAGCCAAGCTTACAAGGATCAGAAATGCTAAAGTAAACACCAGTTTCCGGATTTTCCGGATCTTCGTTAAGTCCACCGGAGCAGCCTGCATTTTTAACAAGTTCCTGTTCTTCCTCATCTTCCATCCACATCATGACTGTACGGTTTTTAGCACCGTCTGAGAATACCTTATAATAATCACCAGCCTTCTTGACGTCAAAATCAGATACAAGCTTTGACATAGTAGCTTTGGCTGTTTCTGCAAATAAATCATCAACATAATCTCCAGCAGTAGCAGAAGCATTTGCATTAAGATACTTGTAATAAAGGTCATACTGCAGAACCTTTGTAGCATTTTCACTTGTTAATTCTGTACCATCTGAAAGTGTTACATTACCTATATATTCAAGCATTCCCTGAATAATAGCAGGTGTGAGAGAAACAACACCATTAACGTGTTCGGAATTCTTCTGTTCATATGCGAGCGCCCATATATACGCAACTCTTTCAAAATCTGGGTCAAAACATGCATCTCTTGGACCGTTCATCCATGAGCCGAAAAGCTCTTTTTCTTCGGATGTGATATTGGCAGCGGAAGGCGTATATGAAGCGAGAACCTTGTATACACTGCTGAAATTACCAATTGTAAGTACCCCATCACGGATGCGGATTGTACCTATAGAACCAGGGAAACCGCCAGAAGCACGGATTTCTGATGAATTCTGTGCAGCAAGCAGATATGTTCTGTCAGAGCCGTCTCCTATAAATGTTTTGAATAGAGGAAGGAACTCTTTGAGATTATCATATGAACCTGTCATTGAAGCAATCTGTACAGAATAGTCTGAAATCATGCTGTTAAGTCCCATTGGGAGATCAACCTGATTCATTGCTGTAACTATATGGTCTATCTTAGGCTCTATATCTTCAAGAAGTGAAAGATATGCGTTGATAGTGGTTATGCTGAAGCCATCATCAACTTTAAGTCCTGAAAGCGGATAGTCATTAAGTACAGCAACTGTTGGACGTGCAATATCTGAGGAAGCTTCCTGAACGAGATCAAGAAGTTCTTTGACAGAATCAATATATCCTTTGAATTTAGGGATTTTGTAAGCTGTCTTCCATATTTTTTTGTCAAATGTTTTATTAATATCTTCAATTGCTACATCAAGCTGGTCACATGCAGTTTCTGTGGCAACAGGGTCCTGTGCTTTAAGTCCAGCCATAACATTTTTAAGGTCAGCCTTAAGAGTGTAAGCCTGTTGTTTAACATCAGCGACCTCGCGTTTAGCAATCTTGTAGCCATAAGCACCGCCAACACCAATGGCAATCAGCAGACATGCGACAATGCTCAAAGTAATTATAAGTATGCGTTTTCTGCGCTTGCGCTGCTTAGAGTGTCTATGTGAACCATGATGATGTGAACTGTGGCGTGATTCATCAGAGTGGTGATGTGAACTGTGATGTTCTCCATCAGAATGGTGATGTGAATGATGTGAACCAGATTCTTTAGAATCAGAATATAAAATTTCGAAATCTTCTGACATGGAATCCTCCTTTTGTTTGGATTATTTTGTAAATATGTGTATACAAACACAACTCCACATTTTAACAGATGTTTAAGGTATTTACAATAATAGCCATAATATCTTATAATATTTTAATAAATTTATTAAAGAAAAGGATATCAGATATGAGTTTACTTACAGTAACCGGACTTACACACGGATTTGGCGACAGAGCGATATTTAACAATGTGTCTTTCCAGCTTAACAGGCTTGATAAGATTGGATTAGTGGGAGCCAACGGCGAAGGTAAATCCACATTTATGAATATAATAACAGGCAAGCTTATGCCTGATGAGGGAAAGGTTGAGTGGGCTAAGAATGTCAGAGTCGGATATCTCGACCAGCATGCTGTGCTTGAGAAGGGCATGACAATCCAGTCGGTGCTTGCGTCTGCATTTGACTTCCTGTATGACATGGAGAATCAGATGAATGAGATATATGCCGGGCTTGGCGACGCATCACCGGAAGAGATGGATAAGCTGATGGCGGAAGCGGGAACTATTCAGGACCTTCTTACAATGCATGATTTCTATATGATAGATGCGAAGGTTGAGGAAGTTGCAAGAGCATTGGGACTATCTGAACTTGGACTTGATAAAGATGTAACTGAGCTTTCAGGCGGACAGAGAACTAAGGTACTGCTTGGAAAGCTGCTTCTTGAAAAACCGGACATCCTTCTTCTTGATGAGCCTACTAACTATCTTGATAAGGAGCATATTGAGTGGCTTAAGAGATATCTGCAGGACTATGAGAACGCATTTATACTGATATCGCACGATATTCCATTCCTTAACAGTGTTATAAATGTTATTTATCATATGGATAATCAGGAACTGAACCGTTATACGGGTGATTATGATAATTTCCAGAAGGTGTATGCTGTGAAGAAGGCGCAGCTTGAGGCAGCTTACAATAAGCAGCAGCAGGAGATTGCGGAGCTTAAGGATTTCGTTGCAAGAAATAAAGCGCGAGTTGCCACAAGAAATATGGCGATGTCAAGACAGAAGAAGCTTGATAATATGGATATTATTGAGTTGGCAGCAGAGAAGCCAAAGCCAGAGTTTAATTTCAAGACAGCGAGAACACCGGGAAGATATATTTTCCAGACACACGACCTTGTAATTGGTTATGATGAGCCGCTTTCAAGTCCGCTTAACTTAGAGATGGAGCGAGGCCAGAAGATTGTGCTTACAGGTGCTAACGGTATCGGTAAATCTACATTGCTAAAGAGCATATTAGGACTTATTAAGCCTCTGTCAGGTGATGTTGAGCAGGGAGATTATCTTGAGATAGGATATTTCGAGCAGGAGACTCCGGCTGGAATTGAAACTACATGTCTTGAGGAGATATGGCAGGAATTTCCAGGATATACACAGTATGAGGTTCGTTCAGCCCTTGCCAAATGTGGTCTTACAACCAAGCATATCGAGAGCAAGGTTAAGGTTCTTTCTGGTGGAGAGCAGGCAAAGGTGCGTCTGTGCAAGCTGATTAACCGTGAGAGTAACATCCTTGTACTTGATGAGCCTACTAACCACCTTGATGTGGACGCTAAGGATGAATTAAAAAGAGCCCTTATGGCATATAAGGGCAGTATACTTATGGTCTGCCACGAACCAGAGTTCTACGATGGTCTTGCGACTGATGTGTGGGACTGCGGAAAGTGGACAACACGTATTTAATCATTAAAGTACTCAGGGAACATTTTCCTGATTGCATCAATATTTTCAGAATATCTGCTCATATGTCTCTGTGATATATGGGCAGCTTTTTCTTTATCTTTCTTCTCGATGGCGGCTACAAGTTCTCCATGGTCTTTCAGGATTCTACCTGTTTCTTTGCATCTGAAACTTAATATTGTAGTTCTGTCAAAATGTGGTGCCATGCTTTCTACAAGGTTGTACCATACAGTTTTGTCACACATTTTATACAGACTTCCGTGAAATTCTTTATCAAGTGTGAAAATCTTTTCTTCATCACCGCGTTTGATATACATTTCCCATAAAGCTACATTTTCATATAATGAATCAAGCTGGTTCTTTGTCAGTATATCGCATGCTTCAACTGCAAGCTGTGCCTCAAGTACACAGCGTAAGTCGCGGAGCTGTTCTACAATATCTGAATTAACATATGATACAAATGCTCCAATCTTAGGCTTTATCTCTATCAGTTTTGACTGTGCAAGTTCTAATTCTGCTTCGCGTAAAGGATTATTGCTGACATTCATAAGTGAGCAGAGTTCAGGTGCTTCAAGCTTCTGACCTGGCAGCAGGTTAGTGTGGACAATGTTGTAAATAAGCTGTCTTAGTACATAATCTTTAGCTGCTTCACCTTCTGATTTTTCTGTAATATTTAACATAAATACCCCCAAAAATGTTAATGATATATATTTTATAGCATATTTTTAAAGAATTGTCTATTTTTTAACACTTGACATTTTACAACATGATATATATTATACAGCATGAAATATATAACATACAATGTGATATAAAAGATACGGAGGTTAAAGATGAGTGGCACAGAAACAAATAATAAAAAGATAACTCTCATTCATAAGCTGGCATACGGAAGTGGTAATATGCTGGGAAGTGGCGCTTTGGCAATAAGCGGAGCATGGCTTTTATATTTTTACACGACATTTTGTAATATGTCGGTTGTTAAGGCTACACTTATATTTTCAATTGCAACATATCTTGATGTAATTCTTAATCCTTTGATGGGATTTATTACAGACAGTTTTTACAGAACTAAGCTTGGAAGGAAGTTTGGACGAAGAAGATTCTTTATACTTACAGGTATTCCGCTTATGCTTCTTTATCCAATGCTCTGGGTAAAGAATATGAATTTCTTCTATTATCTTACAACTTATATTCTTTTTGAATTTGTGTATACAAGCATTATGATTCCTTATGATACGCTTGCTGTTGAGATGACATCTGATTTTAACCAGAGAACTTATCTTACAGGATTCAAGGCAATGTTTGGAAAGCTGGCAAACTTCTTAGGCGCAGCTATACCGGGATTCTTTATTGGAATGTTTGGCAAGGATTCACCACTGCCATTCTTCTATACAGGTGTTACTTACTGCGTAATTATGATTATTTCGCTTACATTCCTTTACTTTAATTCATGGGAGAGACCTTATGAAGATGTAGCAGAGGAGAATATTCCTAATTTCGTTGAGGGAATTAAGAAGCTTTTCGTTGATATTGCATCAACATTAAGAATCAAGACTTTCAGACAGCACCTTGGAATGTATCTGTTTGGATTCGGTGCGGAATGGCTTTTTACAGCGTGCTTTACTTATTATATAGTATTCTGTCTGAACCAGCCATCGACACTTGTATCAGAGCTTAACAGCTTGAGCAGTATCCTGCAGCTTATATCAACAGCTATATTCATTGGAATTGTAGCAAAGAAAGGATTTGCAAAGCCATTTATCGCAGCACTTTCTGTTGTAATCGGCGCAATCCTGTGCTTTTTTGGAATATTTGTATTCCATATAGCTCATATTACAGTTCTTGTATTTGGGGTAATGGTTATATTTGGACTTGGAACAGGCGGTGTTTACTACATTCCTTGGACAGCATATACATTTATGGCAGATGTTGATGAGGTAGTAACTAACAGAAGAAGAGAAGGTGTATATGCCGGAGCTATGACAATGGCTGGCAAGCTTATGAGAGCAAGCGTTGTCTTTATCTTAGGTCAGGTTCTTGCTGCATTTGGATTTGTTTCAGGTGCATCAACACAGCCACAGAGTGCGGTCAATGCGATAGCAGGTGTCCTTCTTGTCGGTGTTGGCGGACTTGCAATAATCGGAATTGTCTTCTCATGTAGAATGAAGCTTAACCACAAGACTCATAAGATCGTAATTGACGAGCTTGACAGAGTCCACGCTGGTGGCAGAAAAGAAGATGTTTCTGAGGAAACAAGAAGTGTAATTGAGAAATTAACAGGTATTTCATATGACAAATGTTTTGGTAACAATAATATTGGTTATAAGGAATGAGAAATTGAATAATAATTGATAGGAAAGCCCATAGAAGCAGATTCTATGGGCTTTTGTGTTAAAAAATCATATCAGCATCATAATCAGATATAATCCGACACATACGGAATTCTATGGAAAAGTATGTCATCCAGATGTTCAATAGCTTCATCTGATGCCTGTATCTTGTCCATGACGTGAAGCTTTTCAGCAGTCTTGTAACCAAGCATTAATGTAGTTAATGTGCCGATTGACATGGATACTTCGTAATCAGGCTGCTGTTCGGTTTCAATACATTTTCCGCTATCAAAGAGGTATGTAAAATAACCATTGTTCCATGCGAGAAGGTCATCTTCTATGTAGAAGCGTATGCATACAGATGGTTCGTCCGGGTCGCAGGCATATTTGGCAAAGAACTGTCTGATATCAATAATTCGCCCCATTGTGTATGGGCGGATTGTCTCTTTAATATCGCTGTCATCAAGTTCAAATGCGATTGGCTCACTGTAGTAATTGTTTCCACGGACCTCGTCAATCATTGAATCGTGGGCATGTATGAATTCCCACAAGCCAAGCTGTGCCTCGCGGTTAAGATAAATCATTTCTTTCACATGCATGACATCAGAACTTATCATGTATACCATATATCCGTAAGGTACATCGTCCTTAGAATAATAGATGGCAACAGAGGTGTCGTCCTCGTCCCAGCGCCAGTATTCTTCCCATGCAAGGTTGTTTCTATATAGACAGCCATGTGTCTTTTCAGCAAATTTGGTATGAAGCTCTTTAAATTCTTTGTCGTCCCATGAAACTCGTCTGACATAACCAGGCTCATTAAGCTTTCTTGGAATCTGCGTATCCTTGATTGTATAAGTCATCTTGTTAGAGATAATTTCCCAGCCAAGACCACGGTATAATGGAATTGAATATGGATACAGCAAAGCAAATGATTTGTGAGCATCTCTCATTCGTATAAGGCTCTGAATCATCAGTCTTTTCATAATTCCATGTCCTGTGTATTCAGGATAAGTACATACGCTTGTAACGAAACCTACACTGTATTTAACACCGTAAATGTTCATATCAAGTGGATACACTGCAAACTGTGCAATCAGATCATCACCATTGAAGCAGCCAAGTACATCAGCTCTTTGAAGAACTGGGAATTTGGACTGGGTAATCTCATCATCCTTCCAGCCTGTCTCAGCAAGCTCCTGTTCTGTTACCTGAAAGGCATATCTTAAGAGTGCATTGTATTCTTCAGCGTCATCTATAGTAAGAGGACGCAGTGTATAATTGTTTTCATCATTTCTGCTCATTGCGTTTGTTCCTTTTCTGTATGCGCGTTTTTTGTACATAATATAGCACTGGGGGCGGTTGTGGTCAAATACGGATGGACATTATACTTAATAAAATATTTATATATGATATTTTGAATATGATATAAAATAATGATAATATACATATACAATTACATGAGATGATTTTGGAATAGATTGACACCGTATATGACACCATATATAATATAGATAGGGGGTATTTGTAATGTCCAAATGGGATAAATTATTAATGAGAATATCTAATTTATCAAAGGATATCCGCTTGTTGAAAGTGAGGCAATGAATAATGAAAACGCTTAACGATTATATGGCAATGAATTATCGTATGGAAATTATAGAGGATAGAGAAGAGGGCGGATATGTAGTTTCGTATCCAGAACTTCCGGGATGTCTTACATGTGGTGAAACTATTGAGTCAGCAGTAGCAAATGCTATTGATGCCAAAAAGGCATGGTTAGAGGCAGCTTTGGAAGAAGGAATAGAGATACATGAACCGGATAGCTTAGACGAATATTCAGGGCAGTTTAAACTTAGAATACCTCGAAGTCTGCATCGTTCTCTTGTAGAACATTCTAAGAAAGAAGGAATAAGTATGAATCAATATTGTGTATATCTTCTTTCTAGAAATGATGCATTATATTCTAAGTAAAAAGGAGGCACGCATGGCAATAAAATCAGAAGCAAAGCTCACCACATTTGAGGCGATTAGCATGATTGTAGGAAACAGCATTGGAACGGGAATAATAGCAGTTCCGTATCTTGCAACGAAGAACAGTATGATTGATGTTATCTGGATGGTAGGAGCAGCTTACATCATTAATGTAATTCTACATCTTATAATTGCGGAACTTTCGTATAACAACGGTGGAGTACAGCTTGTAAAAAGCTTTGAGGGCGAACTGTTCCACGGAGTTATGAAGAAGGTGTTCAGCTGGATTGTTTTTGTGGTGTATGGGCTTGCGATTATGATAGGAGTGAGCGGCAATATTAACGGTGGGGCACAGATATTTGTGAACTGGTTCGGACTTCCACTATGGGTAGCGCAGATAATATATTATGTGATTGCCGGAATTGTTGTATTTATGGGAATGAAGGCGGTAGGAATTGCACAGAAATACGCTGTAATACTTCTTATGGGAATAGTTGCAGTTATGACAGTAGGAACATTTACACATCCAGTTAATGGATTCTATACAGCACCTTTTCATTGGAATAATCTGCTTGCACTGTATAGTATGGTTGTATTTGCGACATCTGCTAATCAGGCGGTTATTCAGGTCGTTAAAGGGCTTGACGGCAATCCGGGTAAGATAAGGAAATCAATATTCATAGGGTTTGGATTATCGTCTGCATTTGTACTGGTTGTGACACTGACTGTTCTTCTTGGAACTAAGGGAACAATAGATAAGGAACTTGCTTATATGCAGCTTGGAGAAAGCATCGGAAAATGGGCAGTTATTCTTGCAGGTATCTTTTCGCTTTTTGCTCTGCTTACAACATTCTGGAGCAACACACTTGCTTTAAGAGATGTCGTGCATGAGCAGGTTGGAATTGGCAACCGTGTAAGCTGGCTTATAGCGACAGTTCCATGTATATTATTTGCAATATTCGGAGTGAGCAGCTTTATAATACTTACAAGAATCATGAGCGGTGTAGTTGTACTGGTGAGCATAATGCTTGTTCTGACATATGGTAAATCAAGAAAGAAAGCAGGAGCAAGTCCTATATGCGGAGTGATAGGAACGCTGCCATTTCAGATTCTTATGGTAGTATCGACAATAGTTTCGGCTATCGGAGCGTTAATACCACTCAGCTAAAGAGGTGATAACATGTTTAATTCAGTGAATTTAAAGCAGACAGACAATGAAACATTTACATTTACAATAGATAAAGATAAAGATTTTAAGATATTACAGCTTACAGACCTTCATCTGGGATTTGGTTTTATATCAAGAAAGAAGGATAAGCTGGCGCTAAATGCAGTAACAAAGATTATTCATAAGGCAAAGCCTGATATGATAGTGCTTACAGGAGATTCTATATTTCCATTTCTGCCAAAGGCAGGTACACTTAATAACAGAAAGCAGGCGTACAAGCTGATGAAATTCATGGACAGTTTTGCAATTCCGTATACACTTGTATTTGGTAATCACGATTGCGAGATGGGTTCGACTTGCAATAAAGAAGAGCTTGCACAGATTTATAAGAAAGGGAAATACTGCATATTTACAGAAGGTAGGAAAGAACTTACAGGTGTAGGAAACTTCTTTATTAATCTTACCGGCTCAGATGGCAATGCTTTATTGCCACTTGTTATGCTTGATTCTAATATGTATGGTGAAGGAGGCTGGTTTTACAGCGGATTTGACCGGATACATGATGATCAGGTGGAGTGGTGCATGAACAGGCTTAATGACTTGAAAAAATGTAATCCGGATATTAAGGCGATGGCATTTTTCCACATGCCGCCTGCGGAATTTAAGGAAGCATACCGTAAGATGAAGCTTGGTGATAAAAGCGTAATATATCAGCATGGCAGTATTGCTGAGAAGAATGAGCATTTTGGAATTTCAAAGTTTGAAGGAACATTTTTTAACAAAGCAGTGCAGAATGGTGCTATCAAATGGATGTTTTGCGGACATGACCATCTGAATACACTTTCACTTATATATAAGGGAATCCAGATGACATATGGAATGTCGATAGATTATCTTGGATATAAGGGGATCAATAAGAGTTATATACAACGCGGAGGAACGCTGATTACAAGAAAAGCTGACGGAGATGTGCATGTAGACATGGTTCCGCTTGGCGCGATTGTATCAACAAGAATAAGTGGTGTTAAATCTCAAAAAGGTGAATAAAGCAATAAAAAAGGCCTACCCAAGGAAGAGGGTAAGCCCTGCAATGATTTGAGCAAAAATCATTTACATGTCTAATATAACACACAAATTATAACAAAACAAGCAATACTTTGATTGTATTAGAATTTTACAATTCTACTAAAAAGGTTTTAAACCCAGTGTTTAACTGCTATTGCGTTTATTAAGCAGAGGTGCTATTATACTTGTGCTTTTTTGAGTACAATTTTATTTTTGAAGGAAATGAAAGATAATGCTTAATAAGAAGATAACCATGGATATGACGCATGGCTCACTATGGAACAAGATACTTATGTTTGCGCTTCCACTTGCGGCAAGCAGTATATTACAGCAGCTGTTCAATTCAGTAGATACAGCGGTTGTAGGAAGATTTGCGAGCAGTCAGGCTCTGGCAGCAGTTGGAAGTAACAGTTCGCTTATATCGCTGATGATTAATCTGTTTATTGGAATATCATTAGGCTCCAATGTGGTTATAGCACATTATATCGGACAGAAATCAGAGAAAAACATACATGCAGCAGTACATACAGCTATAGTTGTTGCCATACTCAGCGGAGTATTTGTCATGATACTTGGGCAGTTTATAGCAAAGCCGGTGCTTCTTCTGATGGGAACACCAGAGGATGTTATCGACCTTGCAGTTCTTTACCTCAGAATATATCTGATTGGCATGCCATTTATCATGCTGTATGACTTTGGTTCATCAATTCTTAGAAGTACAGGTGACAGCAAACGACCACTTTACAGCCTTATTGTTGCCGGAATAGTTAATACAGTGCTTAATCTGATACTTGTAATAGTATTTAAGCTTGGGGTTTCGGGAGTTGCGATTGCAACAGTTATTTCAAATGTAGTTAGTTCCTCTATTGTAATGGTTATCCTTATGCATGAATCAGAGCCTATAAGACTTGATGTAAGAAAGCTTACAATTGTGCCAAGAGAATTAAAGAAGATACTTACGATTGGAGTGCCTGCCGGATTACAGGGAATGGTATTCTCAATTGCAAATGTATGTATACAGAGTACTATTAACAGCTTTGGTTCAGCAACAATCGCAGGTTCAGCGGCTGCGCTTAACTATGAGTTTTTCTCATATTTTATGGTAAGTGCATTTGCACAGGCTACGGTAACATTTACGAGCCAGAACTTTGGTGCAGGAGAATATGACAGGTGCAGAAAAATATATCATATATCAATGGCATTTGCACTGCTGTCATGCGGACTGTTATCGGCAGTATTTGTGCTTGGAAAAGGTATGTTCTTAGGGTTTTATTCGACAGACCCGGATGTATTGTATTATGCAGAACAGAGGCTGATAATTGCGACTACATTAGAACTTCTTACTGCAGTGTATGAAATAAGCGCAGGCGCGATGAGAGGTCTTGGACATTCGTTGCTGCCGGCAATTATAACTGTTGTTGGTTCATGTGTATTAAGACTTATATGGATATCAACAGTGTGTAAAGTGTTCCATGAATTCTGGGTGCTTATCATAATATATCCAATCTCATGGATAGTGACAGGAATAATAATGGTTATAGCATACAATATAATAAAGCGGAAAGTTGTGCGTGAAGCAAGATAATAGAATAATTGATTTTTAGAGGAGAAGAGAATGCTCAGGTATTTTCTTCTCTTTTTTTATGTATATTAGTTATGCAAATGTGTATTTGAATATTGATAAAAATATTCTTGGGGGGGGGTATACTAAAATTGATGTTTAAAATATGAAAGAAAGATGGCATGAAAAATGAAAATTGCAGGCAGATTATACTATGTAATTACAGCTTTGGCAGTATTTCTGGCGGGTATCATGATGATTATATGGAGTATGACTGATACTGGAAAGGCAGATTACAAAGATACAGTTATTGATTCAGATAATACTGTCAGTTCAATAATAACGTGTTCATCAGGCAATAAAGTTGATTTTGTGGCTTTGACAAAGGAAGACAGCAGAATATATGCATATATAGATATTGTTGGAACCGGAATAGAGACACCGGTAATAAGAAGTGATGATTTAACATCTGGGTATGCATTTACAAAGAGTAATAATACAAAGAAATTCTCAGAAAGAAACACCGTAATATTTCTTGACAGTGGCACATTTGCGGACATTACACAATATCTGGATAACGATTATGTGGACAGTCATAGAATTATTAATGTTTATACTTCAGATAAGGATATGTCATACAGAATATTTGCAGTAAGCAGTTATAGTGACACAGATATAAGCGGGAATTACGATTTTACATCTTTCAATGGATTTAGTTCATATATTACGGACATATCGGCAGCAGATAATAATTATTATCTGGATGCAGATACAGAATTTGACAGGAATTCAGTTGTAATAACCATATCAGTCCATATAGGAAATGAGAGGGTACTGATACTGGCGGTCAGGGAGTCAGAACAATGAAACACAGAACGATTATTAATATATTTACAGGTCTGGCTCTTGCAGCAGCGGTAGCAGTAATTGCACTGATAAGCATAATTTTAACAGGAAAGTCGCATTTGTATAATGCAGCAGACCGTATTGTTCAGGGAAATAACTGTGACGGTGATAAAACTAATGAAGCTGTTATATTTAACAGAGAGCCATATGTATATAAAAAAGGTCTTATAAATATTCTTATATTAGGAATAGATGGAGAAGGTAATCTTTATGATAATCATTCGCCAGGAGATGTAGGACGGATTTTGCGGACATTCAAAATAAAAAAGAATGTGGAGGTAACAGACAATGGCAAAATCATTATTTGAGGAACTGGGCGGCAAATACGAAAGGCAAGGGGATTATTTGATACCGTGCTTAACTGTACCCGCCGAAGAAGAACAGGCAATAGGCATCTGGGGGCAACGGCATTTAGATTATCTAAAACAGTACCGTAAAGTTACATACACCAATCTTCTTACAAGCGGCAGGCTAAACGCCTACCTTGCCGACATCAACAGACAGGCACAGGAACGCTTTGAAAGGCTCATAGAGGGTATGAAACAGGCACAGGGCATAACGGAACAGCTAAAGGCAGAAAACGCCTTAGAATGGACAGGATGCCTCAATAACATAAGGGCTTGTGCGAGGGAGATTGTGGAAAAGGAAATTATTTTTGCATAAACAGATGATTAGTGGCAGGGGGAAATCCTGCCGCTTTTTCTGCTTTAGTTTGTCAGCTTGACAAATAAAGGGTTAAGGAATATAATTAGATTCAGTATTATACAAGGAGTTAATAAATATGCGGCAAGGTATTCTTAAATAAACTGTCAATTTGATAGTGGGAACAAAAAGTAGCAGTCCCGTTTCACTTTTAATATGGGGCTTAGTTTTTTGTACCCAGTTTAAGAATACTTTTATCATGTAATTTTATATGCCCGAAAACATATAAGTGTTTTGGGGCTATTGGAGTTATTTACCCAGTGATAGGAGTATTTATCACTGGGTATTTTTATGCCCTTTTTTGGGTGTTGATAGGAGGAAAATCACATGAAAATAATTAACTTAGGCATTCTGGCTCACGTTGACGCAGGAAAGACAACATTAACGGAAAGTTTATTGTATACCAGTGGTGCAATTGCAGAACTAGGGAGCGTAGATGAAGGCACAACAAGGACAGATACAATGAATTTGGAGCGTCAAAGGGGAATCACTATCCAGACAGCAGTGACATCTTTTCAGTGGGAGGATGTAAAAGTCAACATTATAGATACGCCAGGCCATATGGATTTTTTGGCGGAAGTATACCGTTCTTTATCCGTATTAGACGGAGCAGTATTATTAGTTTCTGCAAAGGATGGCATACAGGCACAGACCCGTATACTGTTTCATGCACTACAGACAATGAAGATTCCGACAATTTTTTTCATCAATAAAATTGACCAAGAGGGGATTGATTTGCCAATGGTATATCGGGAAATGAAAGCAAAGCTTTCTTCGGAAATTATAGTGAAGCAAAAGGTTGGGCAGCATCCCCATATAAATGTAACGGACAATGACGATATGGAACAGTGGGATGCGGTAATTATGGGAAACGATGAACTATTAGAGAAATATATGTCAGGGAAACCGTTTAAAATGTCAGAACTGGAACAGGAAGAAAACAGGAGATTCCAAAACGGAACGTTATTTCCCGTTTATCACGGAAGCGCTAAAAACAATCTGGGGATTCGGCAGCTTATAGAAGTGATTGCCAGTAAATTTTATTCATCAACGCCTGAAGGTCAATCTGAACTATGCGGGCAGGTTTTTAAGATTGAATATTCAGAGAAAAGGCGGCGTTTTGTTTATGTGCGTATATATAGCGGAACATTGCATTTGAGGGATGTTATTAGAATATCTGAAAAAGAGAAAATAAAAATCACAGAGATGTGTGTTCCGACAAACGGTGAATTATATTCATCCGATACAGCCTGCTCTGGTGATATTGTAATTTTACCAAATGATGTTTTGCAGCTAAACAGTATTTTGGGGAACGAAATGCTGTTGCCGCAGAGAAAATTTATTGAAAATCCTCTCCCTATGCTCCAAACAACGATTGCAGTAAAGAAATCTGAACAGCGGGAAATATTGCTTGGGGCACTTACAGAAATTTCAGATGGCGACCCTCTTTTAAAATATTATGTGGATACTACAACGCATGAGATTATACTTTCTTTTTTGGGGAATGTGCAGATGGAAGTCATTTGTGCCATCCTTGAGGAAAAATATCATGTGGAGGCAGAAATAAAAGAGCCTACTGTTATATATATGGAAAGACCGCTTAGAAAAGCAGAATATACCATCCACATAGAAGTCCCGCCAAATCCTTTCTGGGCTTCTGTCGGGTTGTCCATAGAGCCGCTCCCTATTGGAAGCGGAGTGCAGTATGAAAGCAGAGTTTCACTTGGATATTTAAACCAATCGTTCCAAAATGCGGTTATGGAGGGGGTTCTTTATGGCTGCGAGCAGGGGCTGTATGGATGGAAAGTGACAGACTGTAAAATCTGTTTTGAGTATGGGCTTTATTATAGTCCGGTCAGCACTCCCGCAGACTTTCGGTCATTGGCACCTATTGTATTGGAGCAGGTGTTGAAAAAGGCGGGGACGCAGCTATTGGAACCATATCTTTCTTTTACACTCTATGCGCCGCAGGAATATCTCTCCAGAGCTTATCATGACGCACCAAAATATTGCGCGAGTATTGAAACGACCCAGGTTAAAAACAGCGAGGTGATTTTTACTGGCGAAATCCCTGCCCGCTGTGTGCAAGAGTACCGCAATGACCTCACCTTTTATACAAACGGGAGAAGCGTTTGTTTAACAGAATTGAAGGGGTATCAAATCGCCAGCGGCGAACCAGTTTTTCAGCCACGCCGCCCAAACACCCGGATTGATAAGGTGCGCCATATGTTCAACAAAATTCTCCCATCAATGATGGACTTATAAAATCCCTTTGGAACAAAGGGCGCACTTCTATACATGGTCTGCGACCATGTATCGTGCGCTCTGCGAGGCTACGGCCCGGACTTCCGAAAGTCCGGGCCGTTTGCGTCGCTCCGCTCCGTACAAGGGGCTGCGCCCCTTGCGCCGCTTTGCGGCTATCCCTGCGCCCTCGCTGGAAAGGTACATCCGCTCTGCGTCTGCACCTTTCCAGCGAGGCTAAAACCGAATACCGTTACCCTTGACCGTTTACCCGACACAGCAGGTAGACGGTCTTTTGTTTTGCCAAGAAGGAGGTCAAACACGATGGACAAGTCACGCGAAGAATTAGAGAAAGAGTATGCTGAGGCCACCGCTAAGTTGGAGCAGTACCAGCACAGAGGCCAGCGGTATGAGAACCGCATCCGCTACTACACCCAAGGCGAAAGGAAGAAGCGAAACCACCGACTTATCACCCGTGGCGGAGCGGTGGAGAGTATCGCCCCGGAGGTGCGCGGCATGAGCGAAAGGGCCTTTTTTCTTTTGATGGAAAAGGTCTTTTCCCTGCCGGAAGTTGCCGCCCTGGTGAGCCAAGCCACTGACCAGCAGGAAAGCGGATAATTGGCCCTGTTCCATCTCCACGTTACCCAGGTCAAACGGAGCGCGGGACAGTCTGTTGTCACGTCCGCCGCCTACCGAGCCGGGGAGAAATTGTATAGCGAATACTATGGCGAGGTCAGCGACTACACCCACAAGGGCGGCGTGGTCTGCACAGACATTCTCCTGCCGCCCCAGGCCCCCAACCAGTACCAAGACCGCGCCACCCTCTGGAACGCCGTGGAGAAGGCCGAGCGCGGCAAGAAAGCCCAGCTTGCATATAGCTTTGACATTGCCTTGCAGAACGAGTTTTCATTGGAGGAAAACATCGCTCTTGCAAGGCAATTTGTTTCGGAGCAGCTTGTGGGCCGGGGCATGATTGCCGACTTTGCCATCCACCAGCCGGACAAGGAGGACGGCGGTATTCCTAACCCGCACTTTCATGTTCTCTGCCCCATCCGGCCCATTGAGCCAGACGGCAAATGGGGGTGCAAGCAGCGCCGCCGCTACCGTCTGGACGAGGACGGGAACCGCATTATGGGAGAGGACGGCAAGCCCCTCTTTGACGCTGTTCCCACTACCGACTGGGGAAGCCCGGAAACACTGGAACATTGGCGGGAGGCGTGGGCCGCTATGGTGAACGCCAAGTTTGAGGAAAAGGGGCTGACCTGCCGCATCGACCACCGCTCCTATGAGCGTCAGGGCCTTGACCTGCTGCCCACCGTCCATGAGGGCGTGGCCGTCCGCCAGATGGAGGCCAAGGGCATCCCCACCGACAAGGGCGATCTGAACCGCTGGATAAAAAAGGCCAACAACATTCTGCGGGATATTCGGAAGAAAATCGCCGGCCTGACGGATTGGATTAAGGCCATAAAAGAAGAATTGAGCAAGCCCCAGGCCCCGACCCTTGCCGCCCTGCTGACCGACTACTATGAGGGCCGGAACGCCGGAGCATGGAGCCGCAACGCCAGGATTGGAAATCTTAAAGGTTTTGCCGAGGCCATCAATTTTCTGACCGAGAGGGGCATCGCTACGCTGGAAGATTTAGAGACCCATATCGCCGCCCAGAGTGAACGAACGGAGGCCATCAACACATCCATGAAAGCGAAGCGTGACCGTCTGAACGAATTGAAGGAACTGCTTCGCCTTGTTGACCTCTACCGAGACACCAAGCCCGTCTATGACGAGTTGCAGGGTATCAAGTGGAAGGGCAAGCGGGAAAAATTCGAGAGGGAGCATGAGAACGAGTTGAGGACGTTCCACATGGCCCGCCGGAAGCTGGACAAGCACCGTTCCCCTGCTGGTAAAATCCCCGTTCATGCGTGGGAACAGGAACAGGCGAGGCTTCACCAGGAGTACACAGCCGAGTATGAGCAGTACAAGCCTATCCAAGACGATTTGCGGCGGCTTCAACAGGTGAAGCGGAACGCCGATGCTGCCATACACCAGCAGGAGCAGACCCAGCAGAAACGCCGGGAGGTGGAGCGGTGAACGGCATTCCCCGACTGACCTACCAGCAGTACCGAGCCGTCCGGCGGCTGGTGCATGACTGCTGCAATTATGACGGCGGCAACTGTCTTGCTCTTGATGACGGCTGGGAGCCTTGTGTCTGCGTCCAGAGTATCACCTATTCCCTGGTCTGTAAATGGTTCCGCGCCGCCGTCCTGCCAACAGACAAGGGGTTGTGTGCCGCCTTGCTCCACCGAGGACAGGCGCGGCCCTGTGCCGAGTGCGGGGCGATGTTCGTGCCGCGCTCCAATCGGGGCAAATACTGTGACGAGTGCGCCGCCAATGTGCGCCGGAGAAAGAAAGCTGCCAGCGAACGGGAACGCCGCAGGCGTGGACATTTAGAGGCTGAAAAGCCTTGCAATCAGGGGGCTTGTGGACAGTCCTCAAAGGGGGACTAATACATTCCCCTTCCCCCACTCCAACGTGGGCGGCAAAATGGCGCTCACGTGGATTAACTTTGATGAATGATGAAAGGAGAGCCTATGACCTACGACCCCAGCATGACGATCACCAGCACCATCCCCGCCCCGGAGGGGAGCGACAGCACCAGCAGAGAGGGCAAGGCCATCCCCCTGCCCGTGATGGCGGGCGGCAACGCTTCACCCGCCCCGGACGTACCGCCACCCGATATGGTAAAGACCGTTGGCGGTACGACCTTTGATATTTATTTCCATTTCAGCCAGACCAGCCGGGAAACCTTTACCGACAAGGTACTGCGCCTTATTCAATCCGATGTTGTAACCTCATAAAAATAATTTACTTTTTTCTCTATCCTTATTGACAAAACCCGAAAGGTAGTATCGTGGTCGAGTGCGGGAACGCACTTCTGAAAAACGGTTACAAGCTGAAAATCCTGAACACCATCAACTTCAAAAAGTCCATGCACTATAACCCCTTCGCCTATGTCCACAGCGAAAAGGACATTCTCAAACTGGTCACAACCCTGATGACCAACACCAAAGGCGAAGGGTCCGGTGGGGACCCATTTTGGGAGAAAAGCGAACGTCTTTTGCTCACTGCCCTGATCGCCTATCTGCATTATGAAGCCCCGGTGGAGGAGCAAAATTTCGCCACCC
>OOCL01000431.1_pt1 | contig 34634 bp, 26 predicted proteins | sample 1671211 | NCBI WGS metagenome assembly OOCL01 (sample SAMN06348133, study PRJEB24527) | human gut metagenome | biome: human gut; feature: ankylosing spondylitis patient; material: feces | host: Homo sapiens | place: China | collected 2015-10 | reverse complement strand
AGCGAAGCCCTTCCATTCGAGTTTTGTGCAGCAGGTGGATGCTGCGGAAGAACTGTATGGTATCCAAATTCACTTCAATTTCGGAGCGAAAGAAGTGCAGAAAGAACTCCAAATGTTAAACGAGGGCTATTCGGAGGAGATCATTATGCGGGTAGAGCGCCTTCTTCGGGAACAGATGCGCCGATATGCATACCTGATGGATTGAATAGAAAACGGATACGTTGGAAGTATAAGCAAAAAAGAATGGCCGCCTATGGAATGAGAAAGATTCTCTTGATCCATGAGCGGCCATAATCTTTTCTGGTTGTGTGGGCTTAAAGCGGAGAATGCACTCACCCTTTACTCACCCTTTTGCCATGAGAATGCAGCAGGATGTACAAATTTACATAGAAGTGCAAATGACATAGCAACGATGAATATAAGGATATATGAAGTGGTATCAGGATACATTGCAGGCAGTGCTGCTTTTCCACGGGCGGTCCTTATGATTCAGGTTGTACGGGTCTTACTTGCAGATGGCAAGGGTGCCGGACGCGGTCTCCTCAAAATGGCTGGCGTAGAATTCCTCCATCAGCCGGATGAGAGAAACGATGTCCCGGGCACCGGCGGTCTCGTAGCAGGAGTGCATGGCCAGCTGGGGCAGGCCGATGTCCACGCAGTTCATGGATACCTGCGCCATGGCAAGGTTGCCCAGAGTGCTGCCGCCGACTTTATCGGAACGGTTGGCAAAATACTGCAGCGGGACACCGGCGCGGGCGGCCAGCTCTTTGGCAACGGCCATGCTCATGCCGTCACTGGTATACTTCTGGCCGGCGTGCACCTTGACCACAACGCCCTCGTTCATGTAGGTGCAGTTGTTCACATCGGTATATTCCGGGTGGTTGGGGTGCACGGCGTGGGCGTTGTCGGCGCTGAACATGAAGCTGGAAGCCACCGCACGGTGGAAGTCCTCATCGCCGGGGCAGACGTTCTGCGCGATGCGGTGCAGCACGTCGTACAGGAAGGTGGAAGCCGCGCCCTGCTTGGTGCCGGAACCCACTTCTTCGTTGTCGAAAAAGGCGGCAACATTGATGGACTGGGCGCTGTGTGCGTTCAGAAAACCCTTCAGGATGCCGAACACGCACTGCTGGTCATCCAGACGGCCGGAGGAGATGAACTCCTCATTGCAGCCCCAGACGGCGGCCTTTTCGCGGATGCAGAGGAACAGGTCGCTGCCAAGAATCTGGTCTTCTGCGACCTGCAGCTCAGCGGCGACCAGCTTTTTCAGCACGCCTTCCTCGGCGGCACCGCCCAGCAGGGGCAGCATATCCACCTGCTTGTTGTAGGAAGCCTTGTCGTTGACCTCGCGATCCATGTGGATAGCTACGCTGGGGATCATCAGCAGGTCGCGGTCCAGCGTGAGCAGGCGGGAAGTGATGGCATTGTTCTCCTTTATCAGCACGCGGCCTGCCACCGACAGCGGCCTGTCCATCCATGTGGAGCAGATCATGCCGCCGTAGCCCTCGGTGTTCAGCTTGGTGTACTTCCGGCCCATGTGGATCTCGGCGTTTTCCTTGATGCGGAAGCAGGGGGAATCCGTGTGGGCAGCGGCCACGTTGAAGCTGTAGTTTTCCAGCTGTTCTCCCATGCGGAATGCAAGGATGCTGGAGCCGTTGCGGCAGACAAAATAGCTCCTGCCGGGTTCCAGCTGCCACCGGCGGCTCTCCAGCAGCTCGGAAAAGCCCTCCTTCAGCAGGATGTTCCGGACGGATGCAGTGGTGTGGTATGCGGTAGGATTGCCGTCAATGAAGGACAGCAGCTCCTGTACTTCTTTTTCGATCATTGGAAGACCCTCCATGGATTTATCGGTTTGGATGCTCCTATTCTACTTCTGCGGTTTGCGCTTTGCAATAGCCGGCCCTGCGGGCGGGGAAGAATTTGTTTTACATTGCGCGGGTTCTATAGTATACTATTCCTGTTGGTAAATATCGAATCGACAGGAAAGGCAGGGAACCGTCATGGAACGCAGTGATCTGCGCTATCAGGCGTATGTAGAAATATTAAAGGAAGAACTGATCCCGGCAATGGGCTGCACAGAGCCCATTGCGCTGGCTTATGCCGCAGCCAAAGCCCGCGAAGTGCTGGGCATGCTGCCCGAAAGCGTGCAGCTGCAGGTGAGCGGCAGCATTATTAAGAATGTGAAGAGCGTCATCGTGCCCAACACCGGCCACCTGAAAGGCATGGAAGCCGCTGTGGCAGCGGGCATCATTGCCGGTTCGGCAGACAGAGAGCTGGAAGTCATCTCCGAGGTCAGCGAGGACAAGAAGGCTGCCATCCGGGACTATCTGCAGACGGTGCCCATTTCCATCCAGCACATCGAGCAGGGGCATGTGTTCGATATCATCGTTACCGAGCGCAGCGGGGATTCCTACGCAAAGGTGCGCATTGCGGATTTTCACACCAACATCTGCCTGATCGAAAAAAACGGCCGGGTGCTCTACGAAAAGCCGCTGCTGAACGAGGAGGCCCGGCGGGACAGCCGGGCCGACCGCAGCCTGCTGAACATGAAGGACATCTGGGACTTTGCCGAGACGGCCGACCTGCAGGATGTGGCGGACCTGCTGGAACGCCAGATCCGCTATAACAACGCCATTGCAGAGGAGGGCCTTCTGGGCGACTATGGCGCGAACATCGGCCGGGTGCTGCTTTCTACCTACGGCAACGATGTGTCTATCCGGGCCAAGGCCAAGGCGGCCGCCGGTTCGGATGCCCGCATGAACGGCTGTGAGCTGCCGGTCATCATCAACTCCGGCAGCGGCAATCAGGGCATCACCTGCTCGGTGCCGCTCATTGAATATGCCAAGGAGCTGCACAGCGGCAAGGAAAAGCTTTACCGTGCCCTCATCATTTCCAATCTGGTGGCCATCCACGAAAAGACCGGCATCGGCACCCTGTCCGCCTACTGCGGCGCAGTCAGCGCCGGTGCGGGCGCTGGCGCGGGCATCGTATATCTGTGCGGCGACGGCTATCAGGCCGCCATCCACACGGTGGTCAATGCGCTGGCCATCGTGTCCGGCATCGTGTGCGACGGCGCAAAGGCCTCCTGCGCGGCAAAGATCGCATCCTCGGTGGACGCGGCCTTGCTTGGCTACAACATGTACAAGTGCCATCAGGAGTTCAAGGGCGGCGACGGCATCGTGATGAAGGACATCGAGACCACCATCAAGGGCATCGGCCGTCTGGGCAAGGACGGCATGAAGGAGACCAATGAGGAGATCATCCGGCTGATGATCGAGTAAGGCCGGGCCGGAATTGTGAAAAAATCATACAAATCCTTCTTTATTTTGTCATAACTCTTCCGTATAATAAGAAGTGGAATACTTTGCTGCTCTGCCCGCCCGGCGGGCATCCGATAAAATGGGAGGAGATCATTATGGCCAACGAAAAGATCCTCGTTGTGGACGACGATACCAATATCTGCGAGCTGCTGCGGCTGTACCTGACCAAGGAGGGCTATCAGGTCACGGTGGCAAACGATGGCGAAGAAGGGCTGGAAAAGTTCAACGCAGTCAAGCCGGACATGGTGCTGCTGGACGTGATGATGCCCCGCATGGACGGCCTTGAGGTCTGCCGCCGCATCCGCAAGGCGGGCAACACCCCCGTGATGATGCTTACTGCCAAGGGCGAGACCTTTGACAAGGTGCTGGGCCTGGAGCTGGGCGCAGACGATTACATGGTCAAGCCCTTTGACGCAAAAGAAGTGGTGGCACGCATCAAGGCGGTGCTGCGCCGCTGCCAGACTACCTCCGCTGCCGCCGAGAGCACCGAGGGCGTCATCGAGTTCGACAACCTGCGGCTGGATATGAACAGCTACGAGCTGCGGGTCAAGGGCAAGGTGGTGGAGGCTCCCCCCAAGGAGCTGGAACTGCTGAACTGTCTGGCCTCCCACCCCAACCGCGTGTACACCCGCGACCAGCTGCTGGACGAGGTGTGGGGCTTTGAGTACTACGGCGACAGCCGCACCATTGATGTCCACGTCAAGCGCCTGCGCGAAAAGCTGGCCGGTGCGTCCGATAAGTGGGAGCTGAAAACTGTCTGGGGCGTGGGCTATAAGTTCGAGGTGCGTCAGTAATGCGTAAAAGTATCTCCACAGCCTTTTTCTCCATGGTGTCCACCCTGATGGTGCTGGGCATCGTGCTGATGGGCTGCTCGGAGTGGGTGCTGTTCAAAAATTATTTTGCGAAGGATCGCTACGAAACGCTGGATCAGGTGGTAAACGTTGCCAAGCGCACCGCAGAGTATCTGGTAAACAGCGAGACCATGCCGCAGGGTGCAGAGCTGGACGCTTTGAACACCAAACTGGAGATCATCGGTGAGAGCGCCGAGGCTTATCTGTTTTTCACCGACCGGCAGGGCAATGTGCTCATTGCCTCCGACCCGGCAAAGCTTACCACCGACACTGTGCCGCTGGATATCTGCCAGCGCGCCAATGCAGTGGCTGACCCGGACGCCCGGCACTATCACGCTTTCGGCGATTTGGGCGGTGCCCTGACCGAAAAAAGCTATATCGCGGCGGTGGAGACCATCGATGACCAGAGCCTGTTCAGCGGCTGGCTGTTTTTGTGCTCCTCCGGCGCGCAGCTTACCGACTTTAAACAGCAGTTCTGGTCCAATTTCCTTCTGTCGGCCTGTGTGATGCTGCTGTGCGCCAGTGTGCTGACCCGCCTGTTGATGCGTCAGCTCACCGACCCGCTGCAGAAGGTGACCGATGCCGCCCAGCGCTTTGGCGGCGGCGACCTCTCCGTCCGCGTGGAGGGCGTGGAGGGTGATGGCGAGGTGGCAGACCTTGCCCGCACCTTTAACCAGATGGCGGAGAATATCCAGTCCAACGATAACTCCCGGGGTCAGTTCATGGGCAACATCGCCCACGAACTGCGCACCCCCATGACCACCATCAAGGGCTTTGTGGACGGTATTCTGGACGGCACCATCCCGCCCGAGATGCAGAACCACTATTTGCAGCTGGTCAGCGAGGAGACCGGGCGTCTGGCACGGCTCATCCAGAATATGCTGGATCTCTCCAAGCTGGAAAGCGGCGAGTATCAGGTGAACGCCCGGATGTTCAATATCTGGGAGACCCTGACCGGCGTGGCACTGGCGGCAGAGCAGCGCATCAATGACGGCATGATCGAGCTGGAAGGCCTGACCATGGAGGAAAAGGTGCTGGTCTATGCCGACCCCGACCTGATCCATCAGGTGGCGTATAACCTGCTGGACAACGCCATCAAGTTCACCCCGGCGGGCGGCACCATCCGCTTCAGCGTGGAGAAGCTGGGCCCCGAGGCCGAGATCTCCATCTGGAACTCCGGGCAGGGCATCAGCCCGGAGGCGCTGCCCTATGTGTTCGAGCGGTTCTACAAAGAGGACCGCTCCCGCGGCCTGCACGCCCGCGGCTCCGGTTTGGGACTGAACATCTGCAAGGTGCTGGTCAATCTGGCCGGCGGGCAGATCCGCGTGGAGAGCCAGCAGGGCGAGTGGTGCCGCTTTGTGTTCACCCTGCCCACCTGTTCCCCCAATCCCGGCGGCATGAAGCGCCTGCCGGACGCCGCCGGTCAGCCCGGCGCAGTAGAGGACCCCGCCAGCATGAAGCCGGTAGAATAAGACCCGCAGCCAGACTGCCCCACCCGGGCGGTCTGGCTGCTTTGGCGTTGGGGCAAACCCTCTCAGTACCCCCTCAGTCACGGCTTGCGCCGTGCCAGCTCCCCCAAGGGGACGCCTTTGGACTATGCCAGAAACTTTACCGCTACTGCCAAAAGCCGTCCCCTTGGGGAAGGTGGCAAAGCCGTAGGCTTTGACGGAAGGGGTACTCCCCGCGCCCCTTATGGACTTTTTACTCTATTTACGACTTTTCGGTGAAAAAAACGGCTGCGGGTTTGATTTTTTGGCCGTTTTCATGTAAACTAAAAGATAACCATGCCCGCGTATTTTTTGCCCGGCAGAGCCCTGCAAAACGTGTAACGCATGGGATAAAAATTGATAAAAATAACGGAGCGTAATGAAATATTATGGCCATCGTAAGTCCTTCGATTCTTTCTGCTGATTTTGGCAAGCTGGGTGCAGACTGCCGCATGGTGCTGGATGCCGGCGCACAGATGCTGCACTACGACGTGATGGACGGGCATTTTGTGCCCAACATCAGCTTTGGCGTGCCGGTGCTCAAAAGCCTGCACAAGGCGCTGCCGGATGCCCTTTATGACGTGCATCTGATGATCAGCCACCCGCTGCAATACGCCGAGCCCTTTATCAAGGCCGGTGCAACCCTGTATAATTTCCATCTGGAGTGCGAAGATGATATTCAGGCCACCATTGACGCCGTGCGCGCGCTGGGCTGCAAGGTGGGTCTGACCATCAAGCCCGGCACCCCGGCCGAGGCGTTGGCACCGTGGCTGGACCAGCTGGATCTGGTGCTGGTGATGAGCGTGGAGCCCGGCTTCGGCGGGCAGAAGTTCATGCCCTCGGCGCTGGATAAGCTGCGCTGGCTCAAGGCAGAGCGGGAAGCACGCGGCCTTTCCTACCTGCTGGAGGTGGACGGCGGCGTGGATGCCGCCACCGCACCCTTGTGCGTGGAAGCCGGTGCCGACGTGCTGGTGGCAGGCAGTGCCGTGTTCGGCGCCGCCGACCCTGCTGCGGCTGTGGGCGCACTGGCCAGCCTGTAAGGAGGCCCGTATATGGATGAAGCTTTGATCCAGGAACAGGAACGGCAGCTGCAAAAGACCGGCCAGTACTACAAGCACGTTTTCTGGCTGTGTGTGCCGCTGCTGTGCATGGCCTGCTATTTCTACGGCGCACGTCCGCTGCTGCTGTGCGGCATCGCCCTGCTTACCGGCAACCTGTGCGACCGTCTGGTGGCGCTGCTGCGTCATCGGGTGTACACCAATAAAGATCTCTCCAACGAGAGCTTCAGTCTGATCATCGCCCTGCTCATGCCCGCCACCGTGGACATCTATGTGCTGGTGGTGGCAGTGCTGGCGGGCGTATTGATCGGCAAGGAGGTCTTTGGCGGCTACGGCAGCTATCCCTTCAACCCCGCTGCCGTGGGCTACGCCGTGGCGGCGGTATCGTGGCCGGAGCAGGTGGTGCGCTACCCGCAGCCCTATACGCCGCTGCCCCTGTGGAACGCCTCTGCCGTGCCGGTGAGCAGCACCATCGAGGATACCCTGCGCAGCGGCGGCATCCTGAACCTGAATGCCCTCGCCGTTGTGCTGGGCGAGTTTGCTGCCCCCATGGGCACCGGCGCGGCGCTGGTCATTCTGGCCTGCGGCCTTGTGCTGTGGACCCAGAAGGACGTGCACATCGGCGCATCGGCAAGTTTTCTGATCACCTGCGGGCTCATCGCCTTCTTCTTCCCGCGTCAGGTGGGTCTGGCGGACAGCACCCTCTTCAGCAGCCTGCTGCCCCGCCTGCAGGGCATCCGGGACGAGCTGCACACCGGTGCGGTGCTGTTCTGTGCGGTGTTTCTGCTCAACGAGCCCTACACCTGCGCACACCACCGGCTTGGACGCATCCTGTACGGCGCCCTGGTGGGTGCTGCCACCATGGGCTTCCGCTATTTCGGCGTGTACGAGACCGGCGTCTGCTTTGCGCTGCTGGCCGTCAACAGCGTGTCCGCGCTCATTGACCGCACGGAGGAGCGGCTGTACCGTCTGCTGCACCGTCTGCCGTCCGAACGAAAGGAGGCTGCGGAATGAAAAAGCGTACTGCGGAACTGATTTTAAAAGATCCCGAAAAGTTTGCCCATCACGACCGCGTGTTCCTGAATAACCCGGTGGTCATGCAGGGCATGGGTCTGGCACCGCTGGTGGTCGTGGCTACCACCGGGCAGAACGGCCTGATGCTGGCGGCGGCAGTGACGCTGCTGCTGGTGCCCTCCCGCGTGCTGGCCTGCCTGCTCAGCCGCCTTGTGCCCCTGCGGGACGAGGAGCCTACCCCGGAGCAGCTGCAAAAAAAGCTGCTGCCTCGCGCACTTTTGTACGCAGCCAGCGCCGCTGTGGTGTACCTGGCGGCATATCCCATTTTGAACTTCGTGTTTGGCACCGGGCTTTTGAACCTTGGCATCTACCTGCCCATGCTGGTGGTGGAGCCGCTTCTGACCTACCGCTTCGGCCGCGTGCAGGAGACGGTGCACAAGGCCGTTTCCAAGGGCGTGCGCATCACCGTGGGCTACGCGCTGCTGCTGCTCGTGGTGGGTGTGGTGCGCGAGTGGCTCAGCCTTGGCACCGTGTTCGGTGCCCCGGTGGGACGCTGGGCGCTGCTGCCGCTGGCTAAGATGCCGGCGGGCGGCTTTATCGTGCTGGGCATCCTGTGCGCCATCTGGCGCGCTGCGGCTGCAAAGCGCAAGGAATATCTGAAAAAGGAAGCACGGGATACCCTGACCGTGCACTACCAGAAGGAGGTGGACCGCGAACCGTGAAGGAAGTTGTAAGCAGCTCGGCAGTGTTTTTCAGCTATGCACTGCTGGCCATTTTTGCACAGAACGCTGTCTTTACCCGTGCACTGGGCGTGTCCCGTATGGTGCAGCTGGTGGGGGACGACCGCACCAGCAGCGCCTTGTTCGGCATGATGCTGTGCATCACGCAGGTGCTGGTGGCGCCGGTGGCTTTCTTTGCCGGGCGGTGGTTCATTGCCCCACTGGATAACCGCGCCCAGCTGCGTCCGCTGGTGTATATCGCCAGCATTGCCGTGGTGTGTCTGACGGAGCATCTGGTGCTGTGGCTGCTGCGCAGCCTGCCCCGCCGCGCCCAGCTGTTGCGCATCGTGCCGCTGGCCGCGCTGAACAGCGGCGTGCTGGGCACGGTGCTGGTGGAGCGCACCCAGACCTTTACCCTTGGCCAGAGCCTTGGCTTTGGCCTTGGCAGCGGCCTTGGCTATGTGCTGGCGGTACTGCTGGTCACCGAGGCGCGCCACCGCCTGCGCAGCAGAGCCATCCCCAAGGCATTCCGCGGCCTGCCCATCACGCTGGTGTATATCGGCGTGCTGGCGCTGGCGATCTATGGCTTTACCGGACATTCCGTCATCCTGTAATGCAGACAGGGAGGAAAGGATACCATGGCTAAGAATAAACGTCAGAAGGTCAAGCATTATAACCGCAGCTTTTACAGCAGGGAAACGCGCGTAAAGCGCGGTATCGGCATCGTGGTGCTGGTGGCGGCAGTGCTGGCAGCCGCATGGTTTGCCGCACCCCATGTGCTGGATTGGGCCACCCACACCTGGTATACCGTGGTCAAGGATCGGGATCTGGAGGCCGAAAGCGCTTCCCGCGCCGAGGCAGCAGCCTCCTCTGCGGCGGCAAGCAGCGCCGCTGCTTCGCAGGCAGCGTCTGAGCCGGAACCAGAGGAGGAAAAGCCGCTGGACGGCAAGGCCATTACCGGCGGCAGCTGGGCAGAGCTGGACGTGACCACCCTGACCGATGAAGCCGCCATCCGCGCCGCCGCCCGGCAGCTGAAGCAGCAGGGCGCAGACTACGCCCTTGTCACTCTGAAGGACGCCGCTGGCACGGTGTACTACGCTTCCGGGGTGGCAGCCGCTGCCCAGAGCATCACCGAAAACCCGGTGGATGCGGCCAATATCGCCGCCATCCTGCGGGAGGAGGGCATTATCCCGGCGGCACAGCTTGCCGCCTTTACCGACCCGGTGTCGGTGTACACCGACCGCAGCATGGGCGTGCACTACGACGGCAACAGACTCTGGCTGGATAACGTCAGCGCAGCCAAGGGCGGCAAGGCATGGATGAACCCCTTTGCCGCAAGTGCGGTGCAGTTTGTCGGCGACCTCATTGAGGAGGTGCGGAGCATGGGCTACGAGCAGGTGGTGCTTACCGGGGTGCAGTTCCCCAACATCATCACCCGCAAGCAGGACTTCGGCGCTTCCGGCGGCAAGAGCCGGGAGGGACGCGCCGCCCAGCTGACGGCGGATATCGCCGCATGGCAGACCCGCTTTGCGGGCAGCGTGACCCTGTGGGTCAGCTACCCGGACGCACTGTGCACCGCCGCCACCGATGCTCTTGGCACCACCGGTACGTCCCTTGGCATGGAAAATCTGCTGGTCACCAGCAGCACCGCACTGGATGCGGACAGCCGCGCTGCGCTGGAGCAGGCCGCTGCCGACGCCGGTGTGAAGCACGTTGTGGTGCACGATACCGCAGCGTTCCGCTGAGAAGCGGCTTTTATAAAGAGGGGAGGAAACCACTATGAAACCGACTACCTGTTTTGCACCCGCACACATCCTGCTGCCTTCGGAGCAGGTGCCGCTGGAGCAGTGGGGCTGCATCGCCTGTGACCAGTTCACCAGCGACCGCAGCTACTGGCAGCGGGCAGAAGAGACCGCTGCGGGTGCGCCCAGCACCCTGAACCTGATCCTGCCGGAGGTGTATCTGGAGGACGGAGACGCCGACGCGCGGGTGGAAAAGATCCACGCCACCATGCAGGACTACGCCCAGAACGTGCTCACCCGGGCGGTGGATGGCTTTATCTATGTGGAGCGCACCGAGCAGAGCGGCCGGGTGCGGCAGGGTCTTGTAGGGCGTGTGGACCTGGAGGCATACAGCTACCGCCGGGGCGAAAAATGTACCGTGCGCCCCAGCGAGTGCACCGTGGAAAGCCGCATCCCGCCCCGCATGAAGGTGCGTACCGGCGCTGCGCTGGAAACGCCCCATATTATGATGCTGGCGGACGACCCGGACTGCACCCTCATCGAGCCCATTGCCGCCCACAAGGACAGCCTGCCCAAGGTGTACGAGGGCGAGCTGATGCTGGGCGGCGGCCATGTGGCAGGCTGGGCAGTGGAGGACCCCGCCCTCATCGCACAGATCGAAAACGCGCTGACCGTGCTGGGCAGTCAGGAAGAATTTGACAAGAAATACCCCGATGCCACCCGCCGCGACCCGCTGACGCTGGCCGTGGGCGACGGCAACCACTCGCTGGCTACCGCAAAAGCCTGCTGGGAGGAGCTGAAAAAGACTCTGACCCCGGAGCAGGCAGAAAATCACCCCGCCCGCTGGTGTCTGGCAGAGGTGTGCAACGTGCACTCCCCGGCCATCGAGATCGAGCCCATCCACCGGGTGCTGTTCAACGTGGACTGCGCCACCGTACTGCTGAGCCTCATTACATGGAGCGATTCCAACATGGCAGGCTGTTGCTTTGGCGGCAGCAAACAGCAGCCCTTTACGCTGGCAGGCCCCCACATGGCCAATGTGCTCAGCTTTGAGGACCCCACCGAGCCGCTGACCGTGGGCACCATCGACGATTTTATTTCGGATTATATCGAGCGCCACCCGGAGGCAAAGGTGGACTATGTGCATGACGAGCCGGCTGTGCGTGCGCTGTGCAAGCAGGGCGCAGTGGCGTTTTTGATGCCGCCCTTCGCCAAGAGCGATTTGTTCCGCGGCGTTGTGATGGGCGGCGTGCTGCCCCGCAAGACCTTCAGCATGGGACACGCGGAGGAAAAGCGCTACTACATCGAGTGCCGGAAGATCACAGAATAATAGGAGAACCATGACATTTAAAGAACTGAATCTGTCTGCCCCGCTGCTGCGCGCTGTGCAGGAAGCGGGCTACGAGACCCCCTCGCCCATTCAGGCAGCGGCTATCCCGCCGGTGCTGGCAGGCCGGGATCTGATGGGCTGCGCCCAGACCGGTACCGGCAAGACGGCGGCTTTTGCGCTGCCCATGCTGGACCGGCTCACCGCCAATGCACCCCGCCGCAAGGGCGCTGTCCGTGCGCTGATCCTGACCCCCACCCGGGAGCTGGCCTTGCAGATCGGCGAGAGCTTTGAAGCCTACGGCAAGTACCTGAAATTGCGCAGCACCGTCATCTTTGGCGGTGTGGGACAGGCACCGCAGGTGGAAGCACTGAAAAAGGGCGTGGATATCCTCATCGCCTGCCCGGGACGGCTGAACGACCTGATCGGGCAGGGCTTTATCGACCTGTCCGCACTGGAAATTTTTGTGCTGGACGAGGCCGACCGGATGCTGGACATGGGCTTTGTCCATGACGTGAAAAAGGTCATTGCAAAGCTGCCCGCCCAGCGCCAGAACCTGATGTTCAGCGCCACCATGCCCGCCGAGATCGAGCAGCTGGCCGCCGGCATCCTGCATGACCCCGCCTTTGTCAAGGTGGACCCGGTGTCCAGCACCGTGGACCGCATCCAGCAGAGCCTGTACTATGTGGAAAAGGGCAACAAAAAGCTCTTGCTGCCGTGGCTCATCAAAAATCTGCAGCCGCCGGTGGTCAACGCACTGGTGTTCAGCCGCACCAAGCACGGCGCGGATAAGATCGCAAAGGACCTGACAAAGCAGGGCATCCCCGCCGCCGCCATCCACGGCAACAAGAGCCAGACCGCCCGCGTCACCGCGCTGGAGGATTTCAAGTCCGGCAAGACCCGGGTACTGGTGGCCACCGATATCGCCGCACGCGGCATTGATATCAGTGAGCTTTCCCATGTGTTCAACTACGACCTGCCCGAGGTGCCGGAGACCTATGTGCACCGCATCGGGCGCACCGCCCGCGCCGGTGCGGACGGCACCGCCGTCAGCTTCTGCGCCCCGGAGGAGCAGGAGCACTTGGCAGGTATCGAAAAGCTGAACCGCCGCAAGATCCCGGTGGTATCCGGTCACCCGTGGGACGGCGTGCCCGCCCCGGTGCGCCCGGTGCTGCCCGTGCGCGGCAAAAAGCCCCGCCCCGAAGCAGAAAAACCGGCCGAAGCGCCGAAAAAACAGGCCGAAACTGCGCCCGCAAAGGCTGCAAAAGCAGCTGCGCCCGCGCCGAAGCAGGAACCGAAGGCCGCAAAGAACGCGGTGCCTGCAAAACCGAAAAAAGAGGAAACACTGATGCAAGACAGCAACGCAAAGCGCGGGGTCCGCAACGACCGCCGCGCCAACAACCGGGGCACAAACGCCCCCAAGGAGGCGGCAGCGCCCCGCGCCCGCCGCGAGAATGCCGCCCCCGCCCGGGGCAGCAACGTCCAGCCCAAGTTTGACCCCCATTTTGTCAGCGCCCCGGAGGCCACTCCGCTGCGCCCGGCACGCAAGACCCCTGCCGCTCCGACAGCACCTGCCATCCGCAGCGCACAGGAGCCCCAGAATAACCAGAACGCAAACCGCAGCGGCAGCCGCCGCAACGACCGCAGCGACCGGGGTGAACAGCGCAATGCCCGCCCCGCAGCCCAGAGCAATAACGCCCGCCCTGCCCGCAACGAGCGCGGCAATGCAGGCAGCCAGAGCCGCACCGGCAGCGCACCCCGCGCTCCCAAGGCCGAGCCTGCCCGCCGCAGCCGCAATGCCGCCGCCCGGGACGAGGACCCGGGGCTGATGCTCATCAGCCGCCGCCCGCCCCAGCAGAAGTACACCAGCTTTGAGGAGTATATGGACGCCCACGGCGGTGCCACCGCACCCATTGAGGATCACAGCGAAGAAGTATGAGCCGGAACGAAGCCTTTACCCCGTGGCAGTGCCCCCTGTGCGGCGGCGCGCTGCAAGGGGAGAACGATTTGAAATGTGAAAAAGGCCACTGTTTTGACCGCGCCCGGGAGGGCTACTGGCATCTTTTGCCGGTGCAGAGCATGCGCACCAAAGCCCCCGGGGACAGCAAGGAAATGGTTGCCGCCCGCCGCGCCTTCCTGAACGCCGGATACTACGGCATCTTTGGGCAGGCGCTGGGGGAGCTGTGCCTTGCCCACGGCGTGCCCGCCGCGAAGGACGCCCCGCTGCATCTGCTGGACGCAGGCTGCGGCGAGGGCTGGTACGACCGCTGCATTGCGCAGCAGTTCGCGGCGGCAGAAAAACCGCTGCAGCTGGCGGGGTTCGATATCGCAAAGCCCGCGGTGCGGTTGGCGGCAAAGGCGCTGCCCGCCGCGCAGTACGCGGTGGCGTCCAGCTTCAGCCAGCCGGTGCGCACCGGCTGGGCAGACGTGCTGCTGAACTGCTTTTCGCCCTTTGCGCAGGAGGAGTTCAGCCGGGTGCTGCGCCCGGGCGGGCACATGATCTACGTTGTGCCGGGGGCAGAGCACCTGTACCAGATGAAGGCTGTGCTCTACGAAAAGCCCTACAAGAACCCGGTGCAGCAGGTGGAGTACCCGGGCTTCCGCGCCATTGACGAGCGGGAGGTGCAGGGAACCATTACCGTGCCCGCCGCCCAGCTGGAAGCCCTGTTTGCCATGACCCCCTACTACTGGAAAACGCCCCGCGACGGTGCCGCCCGCCTTGCGGCTCTGCCGCAGCTCACCACCACCATTGCTTTCCGCTTTCTGGTGTTTGAAAAGCTGTAATAAGATAAAAAGGACTGCCGTGCAGAGTGCACGGCAGTCCTTTTTTGTGCCCATTCTCATGCTTGTTGATTTTCACAAGAACTGGCATACTAATATATTAATTTTGCTCAAAAGCGATAAAATCTATTTACAAGTGCATTGTATTGTGGTACGATTTGTGCAGATTTCGATGGCGTGATACAACTGGAATGTCTATCGGGCCCGGCAGCAGGGCGTTTGCTGCACAGCTTTGGGCGGCTTTGCTCTGCACAAATGAGCCGTCTGCATTTAAAAGGAGAAATGATGATGAACAGAAGAGACTTTATGAAACTTTCCGCCGCTTCTGCTGTGACCATGGGCGCAGTAGCTGGCATGGCGCCCGCATCCTTTGCTGAAAACGCTGGCGTGCACACCGATGCCGAGGTGCAGGCCATGGTGGCAGAGGAACTCCGCCTCTCCCGCGAAGTAGCCTTTTATCCGGCTGCTTTCCGGGGCGATTTTGACAAGTTCTATGTGCTGTTCCACAAGCTGTCCCGTGCTCAGTACGAGAAGGTGGACGGTGCACCTGTGCCCGGCATCAACGCCTCCCACTACGATATGTGTGTTGCCCTGACCAATGCCCGCAAGGCGCTGCGCCAGATCAAGGACCCCAAGAGCACCGTTTGGGAAATTTGGGGAGATCAGATGGCCGTGGAATCTCCGTTGCCCACCAACTGGGAAAATTGCTACGATAACGAGGGCTTCCGTCCCTTCCTGAACCCGTACCTGCTGCGAGATCAGGGCAAGGTGAAGGGCAACGTGATCATTATTGCAGGCGGCGGCAGCACCCACCGCAACAACGTGGTGGAAGGCTACCCTGTGGCCGAGTTCTTCAACAAGAACGGCTACAACGCCTTTGTGCTGCAGCGCCGCGTCAACCCCTACGCCGCTGTGGATCAGCAGCTGGATCTGGCCCGTGCTATCCGCTACATCCGCCACAACGCCGCTGAAAAACACATCGGCAAGACCGATATCATGATCGCTGTGGGCTTCTCTGCTGGCGGCATGAATGTGATGCAGGTGGTGGCCGACCAGTTCGGCACTACGAATACCCCGGATAAGGTCTATCCCAGCTATGTCTGTGATGCTGTGGACTATGAGAGCGCTGACCTGAATGTGGCGATTCCCATCTACGGCCTGTTCGTCACTGGTCTGGACTTCACGAAGAACCCCAACCTGCCTCCGGTCTTTGGTGTTGTGGGTCAGAAAGATGGCCTGAGTGCGATGATGCTGCCCTCTCTGCCGGAGTGCGCGAATATCTTCAAAGATTTCAGCTTCTATCTGGCACCCGATGCGCCCCACGGTGTGGGCTTGGGCACTGGCACCAAGGGCTATGTGGATTACTACACCCAGATCGCTCAGTGGCCGGATATGGCTGTCAACTTCATCGAGAGCCGTCTGGGGCTGATGGAAAAGAAGATCGACATGGACTCCGTGGGCTTTGCATGGTAAGCTGCCCCGACAGGAGTGCCTGAAAAACAACGACCCGCCGCACCTCCTTCAGTGCGGCGGGTCGTTGTTTGTAAAAATGTTATGTATGATACTCCATCCACTTGCCCTTCCACGCATACAGGATCATGAGCAATGCGCCCAGACCCCAGCTGACGGGGTAGAGGATGAACACGCCCTCGATGCCGGAGAAGAAGGGCAGCAGAAACTGGATCCACACCACACGGAACAGGCACAGCGAGACCAGCAGCACCACCATGGGCGGGATGCTGGCACCCGTGCCGCGCACGGCACCGGCAAGGCCGTGCAGAATGCTGAGCAGGAAGTAGAACGGACAGAACCACCGCATAGCCAGCTTGCCGTAGGTGACCACGGCCTCGTCGGCGGTGAACAGGTGCAGAATGGCATCCTGTCCGGCCAATAGTGCCGCACCGGTGCAAAGGGTGTAGAGGACCCCGATGGCAAGGGTGACCCAGACCGAGCGCTTTACCCGGTCCAGACGCCCTGCGCCGTAGTTCTGCCCCACAAAGGTGGTAGCTGCCATGCTGATGCTGCTCACCGGCAGGATGTTGAAGCCGTCGATCTTCATGTAGGCCGCAAAGCCCGCCATGGCGGCGGCACCGTAGCTGTTCACACTGGCCTGCACCAGCACGTTGGAAAAGGAGATGACCATGTTCTGGATGCCGGTGGGCAGACCCACCCGGATAATGCGGCCTGCCATTTTGCGGTGCAGCCGGATGGCGGAAAGCTCCACCCGGCAGGCGTCCTCGCTTTTCATCAGAAAGCGCAGGCTCAGCACGCAGGACACCAGCTGGCTCAGGTCTGTGGCGATGGCAGCGCCTGCTACCCCCATCCGCAGCCCTACGATGAACACAAGATCCAGCACGATGTTGGTCACCGACGCCCATGCCAGATACACCAGCGAGCGGCGGGAGTTGCCGGCGGCGTTCAGGATGCCGGCGGTCATGTTATACACCACGCTGAACAGCACCCCGCCGAAGTAGATGCGGATATAGGTCACGGCGTCAGCCAGCACCTCGGCGGGGGTGTTCATGGCCACCAGCAAAGCGCGCCCGCAGGCAACGCCGCCCACCGTCAGCAAAAGCCCCATGACCACCGCAATGGCAAGGGAGGTGTGCACCGCCTCGCGGGTCTCCTTGTGGTCGCCCGCGCCCAGATACTGCGACACCACCACGCCCGCGCCCACGGCAAGCCCCTGACTGAAGCCGATGAGCAGGTAGATGGGCGACCCGCTGGAGCCCACGGCGGCAAGGGCATTGCTGCCCACAAAATTGCCCACGATGATACTGTCGGCGGTGTTGTACATCTGCTGCAGCAGGTTGCCGAAGATCAGCGGCAGGGCAAACAGCAGCAGGCTTTTTACAATGCTGCCCTCGGTCATAAGGGTAGCGGTATTCCGTGTTTTTACGGCGGCCATGGGGTTCCTCCTCTCAGCGCAAAAAATCGCTTGTACCCCTTAGCATAGCACAAACCCCGCCTTGGGACAAGGGGCGTAAAAAGAGAATACCCCTTCCGTCTTGCCGCTTCGCGGCAATCCACCTTCCCCAAGGGGACGGCTTTAGTGGTGGCGGGAAGGTTTCTTATTGCATCTGAAACTTTAGCGACGGGGCTAGTGGCGTGCGCCCTCTCAGTCAAGCCCTGTCGGGCTTGACAGCTCTCCCAAAGGGAGAGCCAAGAGCACCGCCGAAAGCGTTCTCATTGCACCTGATGCTTTAGCATCGAAGCTAACGGCTTGGCTCTCCCTTCGGGAGAGCTGGCGCGGGAGCGCCTGAGAGGGTTGGCGTCCCATTGGGGGTACCCTGCGGAGCGCATTCTAAATCGTCTCACCCGCCGACAACAGCGGCGGCGCGGCGCTGCCGTGCAGCTTGCGGGCAAGGTAGTTTTGGGTGATCTTCACCACCGTACCGGACAGCGCCACCACGCCGATGAGGTTCGGCAGCATCATCAGGCCGTTGAAGGTGTCGGAAAGCGTCCACGCAAGGTCCAGCCGCATCACCGCACCCAGCGGCATCAGCGCTACGAACAGCACCCGGTAAAATGTCCCTGCTCCCGCGCCGAAGAGATACTCCACAGCCTTGCAGCCGTAGCAGCTCCAGCCAAGAGTGGTGGAGTAGGCGAACAGCAGGATGCACACCGCAATGAGCTTGGACCCCAGTGCACCGAACACGGCGTCAAAGGCCTGCCCCACCAGTGCACTGGCCGCCGCCCCGGCGGCAATGCGCCCGGTGTCCGGCTCCACAAAGCCGGAGGTCAGCACCACCAGCGCCGTCAGAGTGCACACCACCATGGTGTCCGCAAACACCTCAAAAATGCCCCACATCCCTTGCTGCACCGGCTCCTTTACGTTGGAAGCCGCGTGCACCATCACCGAGGAACCAAGTCCGGCCTCGTTGGAAAAAGCACCCCGCTTAAAGCCCCATGTGACCGCCCGGGACAGGCCGTAGCCCACCATGCCCCCGCCGGCTGCTTGCAGCCCGAACGCGCCTTTTACGATGGCGGCAAGCGCCGCTGGGACGGCAGTGATGTGCACCCCCACCACGGTGAGCGCACCCACGATGTACAGCAGCGCCATGGCGGGGACAAGCCGTTCTGCCACCGCAGCCACACGCTTCAGCCCGCCCAGCAAAATTACCGCCGACACTGCTGCCAGCACCGCGCCGGTGACGGCCTCCGGCACGCCGAAGGCCGCCCGCAGATTGCCCGCGATGGAATTGAGCTGGCTCAGGTTGCCGATGCCAAAGCTTGCCAGCGCACAAAACGCGGCAAACAGCACTGCCAGCACCCGCCCCGGCTTGCCGCCAAGGCCGTCCCGCAGGTAGTACATCGGCCCGCCGCGCCAGCCGCCCGCCGGGTCTTTGCGGCGGTAGTAGATGCCCAGCACGTTCTCGGCGTAGCTGGTCATCATGCCCAGCAGCGCCATGACCCACATCCAGAACACCGCCCCCGCCCCGCCGGAAAGGATGGCGGTAGCCACCCCCACAAGGTTGCCGGTGCCGATGGTGGACGCCAGCGCGGTGCACAGGCTCTGGAACTGGCTGATGGCCTGCTCCCCGCGGGCGGTATGGGCGGTGACGCTCCGGTCGGTCAGGATGGCGCCGAGGGTGTGCCGCATCCAGTAGCCCCACCGCCGCAGCTGGAAGCCCCCGGTGCGCACCGTCAGCAGCAGCCCGGTGCCGAAGAGCAGCCCCAGCCCCGCCGGCCCCCACACGATGCCGTTCAAAGCCTCGATCCCCCGCATGAACCGCTCTGGCATCCTGTGGCCTCCTTTGATGATGAAATACGGCAAACCCTCTCAGTCTGCTCACTGCGTTCGCATCCAGCTCCCCCGAAGGGGGAGCCAAGCCGTAAAGCTCATCGCTAAAGTATTAGGTTCAATGAGAAGGTTTCCGGCAGTGCTCTTGGCTCTCCCTTTGGGAGAGCTGTCACCGCAGGTGACTGAGAGGGCGTACGCTGTCAGTCCTGTTTTAAAGTATCAAATGCAATAAAAAGCTTTCCCCCGTAAAAATACAAATCGGGCAGTCCGCAGACTGCCCGATTTTGTTCTATAAAGAATAATTCCGTTTTCACCCCAGCACCTTGAGGGGGGAGTTTTCCACCCACAGGGTATTGTCCAGCAGGCGGGTGACGGCAAGACGGCCATTTGCCGTTACCCGGGCGGGGTCGAGGGCGTAGAAGTCGCTCTCGGTCAGGTTTTCCGGGTCGGCGGTGGGGGAAATGCCCGCCACGCATACCCAGTGTCCGTAGGTGCTGCTGGTGGCAATGTGGGGGTAGTTCACCTCGTTCCAGCCGGAGGAAGTCAGGTGGTATTCATAAGTAGAGGTGCGGTTCGTGTGGCGCTTTACCCCGCTGACCGTGGTGTTTTTCAGGTGCACGATCACCGGATGCCCGGCGGAAAGCTCGTTGTACAGCTTTTTCAGGCACTCGGCGCGGGTGCCGGAGTACCCGGTGTAGCCCGCTGCGGACCACACCGCACCGTTCGACCACATCCCGCTGCCGGAGCACACCTTGCCGTCCAGAATGGTGCGGGCATAGCGCAGCGCGTACAGGCTGCACTTGCCGGAGGTCTGGTTGCCGATGGAAAGGATGTGGCTGGTGTCAAAGCTGAGCAGCCGGATGCCGTTTTTCTCTTTCAGCTCGGCGGCGTGGGCACGGGGCAAAAAGGCGCACAGCAGCAAAACCAGCGCCAGAACTGCCGCCGCCAGCCGCTGTGCCGCGCGGGCGGGACAGTGTTGCATGGGTACTTCCTCCAAGTTCGTTTCAATCTGGACATGATTTTACCACCAAAACGTGGTGAAAATGTGTAAAAAGGCAAAATAATGGGGAAAATGGTGCGCCCTCTCAGTCAAAGCCTGCGGCTTTGCCAGCTCTCCCAAAGGGAGAGCCAAGTCCACTGTCGGGAAGTTTCTCTTTGCGCCTAATACTTTAGCGCTGAACTTTACGGCTTGGCTCTCCCTTTGGGAGAGCTGGCGCGGGAGCGCCTGAGAGGGCGAACCCTTTTCAAGAAAGTTGACGCCTGCCAACACAACATATATCCAAATTTAAGTGCTCCCGTACCCGGCAAAACCGCGCCGCCGGGGCAGGGAAAAGAAGATTCCGTGGATTGTCGACGGACTTTATTCCAGAATATATCAAAACTGCAACAAATCCCGCTTGTTTTCATCCTTTTTGACGAAACCGCTTCAGGAAGTTTAGCGATATTCCCGATTGACAAAACCGTCACTGGTCGGATATAATCAGGGCAGAAAGGCAACGATGGTTGCGAAAGCCTTTCTGGAAAAAAGAAACATATCCACAAAAAACGCTGATTGGAGGGATACCCTTATGAAGAAACTGTCAAAGATCGTCGCTCTGCTGCTGGCAGGCGCAATGGCTATGGTGATGCTCACCGCCTGTACCGGTGGCGCTCCCGAAGCTCCCGGCAACCCCAAGGAACAGGAAATGATGCAGACCATCAAGCAGAGCTCGCAGGGCAAGGGGATCAAGGAAAATGACCCCGGTCTCTACCAAACTGCATTGACGGATCTGAATACCGATATCGAGGCTCACAGCAAAAAGGGCGGCGTGTTCGTGGGTGATATCCGCGTAAGAGGCACTAACCCTGCACAGGAGTATGTAACGATCACTGTGACTGCAGACTACAAGGTCGGTCAGTTCCTGACGAACCTGCTGGATTTCATCAGTGCGAACATCGGCATCAAGTACCCCGGCACGAAAGTTGACTTTAAGACTGACAGCAGCTGGTCTAAGGCAGCCGTTGTCGTCAGGTCTGACAGATATGGCACCTACGTTGCAGTGGCTATTCAGGTCAAGAACCTCAACTACCCCAAGACCTGATCATATCAACATCATTCCCCGGAGAGCACCCGCCCTCCGGGGCTTTTTGTATCCAACAAACTGACGTATCTGCTCAAAAATAATTGGAAAATCTAGGTAGTCTGTACATTGACGCGGCGGTGCAGGCGCTGTAAAATAAGCATAAGCAGTCCGGGCTTTTGGAGCACGGAAAGTTTCTGTAAAATTTTTTATTTGGAGGAATCTAACATGAAAAAGATGAAACGTCTTGTGGCTGTTCTTCTGGCCGGTATCATGGCACTGGCAATGCTCACCGCTTGCGGCGGCACCCCTGTGACCCGTGATGAAGCACTGGAGAAGAGCGTTGCCGAGTGGGCTGTGGAGTGGGGCAAGAGCGCAAAGCTGGAGCTGACTGAGGATGCCGATCTGACTGCGATCAGCGCTAAGTGCCTGCCCTCCATGGCCAAGGCATACAATGCTACTTTGGCTAAGGACAATGATGCTGCGGCGGATGCAGCAGCTGAGATGAGCAAGATTTTTGTTGCAGCAAAGAAGGACAAAAAGGTTGCGCCGGTGGACGTGATCATCCCGAACACGATGGAGTTCACCAAGGAGAATGTAATCAATGTCGTCCAGAAGGGCATGGGCAACATTCAGGCTATTTTGAATAAGGCTGGTGTTAAGAACCCGGCTAAGTTCGGCGTTACCGTTACCAAGCAGAAGGACTACACCCTGATCCTCTTTATGGTCAGCGAATAAGCGCACCTTCTTAAAACTGCACCCCGCCCCGGAGAGCACCCGCTCCCCGGGGTTTTTTTGCGCCTTTTTGTGACAAACCCCGCCCGCTGTGGTACAATAAAAGGGTATCGAACTCACACAGAAAGGACGTTTCCATGCAGCTGTTTGAACTGGTCAGCCCACGGCTGTTCCGCCCGCTGGCGGGGCCCAACCGGGCGTTTTATGCAGAGCTTTTGCTGCTGCTCTGGGAGGAGTGCCGCCATACGGCAGATTACAGCATTTCCCGCGCCGAAGCAGTCTCCCGCGCTGAGGATTATTTTGCCGCGCTGGCAAAGCCGCTGGCGCTGGACGCCGACGGCGCGGGCGATGAGGACGAGCAGCCCACCCGCGACCCCCACACGCTGGCGGTGGGCTTTTTGCTGCGTCTGCGCCGCACCGGCTGGCTGGAGGAGCAGCCCGGCAGTTATGAGAGCGAGCCCACCCTTGCCTTTATGCCGGAGGTCACCCCGCTGCTGGACGCGCTGGAAGAGATATTGAACCCCCGGGTGGTCACCTACACCGGCAAGCTGTACAAGGCGTGGCAGCTGCTGGGCAGCATCGGGCAGGAAAAAAGCCCCTACGAAAACGTGCTGCGAGAGGTGGCGGCAGACCTTGAGACTTTGAACAAGTCCCTGCGCGCCCTCAACGCTTCCATCGGGCATTACATCGACCGCCTGACCCATAACCGCACCCCGCAGGAGGTGCTGGAACTGTTCGACCAGTACGAGGAAAAGGTGGTGGCGGCGGCGTACCACCGCTTTAAAACCAGCGATAACCTGTTCAATTATCGCGCCTATCTGGAAGAAGAGCTGGACGACTGCGAGCAGAACCAGCTGCCGCGGCTGGCGCTGGACTACGCCCGGGTGGAGCGCTGCGCCCCCGGTGAGGCTGCGCCCCGGGTGCGTGCCCTCATCCAGCAGCAGCGGGACGCGCTGGAAGAGATGAGCACCCTGATGAAGGAGATCGACGCCAGCCACATCCGCTACCGCAAGCGGGCGGTGCAGCGGGCACAATTCCTGCTGCTGAGCGACCGCTCGGCGCAGGGCAGCGTCACCGCCCTGCTGCGCCGCTATGCGGAGGACATCCGCAGCCCGGAGCAGCTGTTTGAAGTGGACGACGGCCCGGTGGCGGCGCGGCTGCACCTGTACCCGGCGGCAGTGTTCGGCGCAAAGCCGCTGTATCCCCCCGCCGCGCCCCGCACCGAAGCACCTCTTGCCCCGGTGCGCACCGAGCCCCTTGACCCCGACCGGCTGCGGCAGGAGCAGCAGCTTCTGTTGGACTACGCCCGCCTTGCCGTCACCGAGGAAAACGTGGCGCTGCTGGCGCGGCAGGCATTGGCTGCCCGCCCGCAGGTGAACGCCTCCACCCTTGTGGAGGAATACCCGAACGACTTTACAGGCATCATCGGCCTGCACACCTATTCCCAGTCGCCGCACCGGGAGTACGATATCACCCTGACCGGAAACTGGGTGGAGCGCGGCGGCTTCCGGTTTCAGGATTTTGTCCTGACCCGCCGCAAGGAGGTAAACACGGATGGCAACCATTGATCTGCTGGAAGAGACCGCAAACTATCTGCTCAACCACTGCTTTGTGCTGGGCTGCGTAGAGGAACAGCGGGCAAAATATCTGTATATTCAGGATCACCTCAACGAGGTGCGTGCGGTGTTCAAGCCCTTGGGCTACGCGGTGCTTTTGTACCCCGCACCCATGCAGGCGGCGGCGCTGGTCAACGAGCACGAGGGCAGTCAGGCACGGCTGCTCAAGTACGAGAGCATTTTGCTGCTGGTGCTGCGGCTTTTGTACCTGCAAAAGCGGGAAAGCCTTGCCGCCAGCGCGGACGAGGTGCTGGTGACCGTAGAAGAAGTACAGGCCGAATTGCAAAAGATGAACCTGCCCCGCAAGCTGGACCAGCAAACGCTGGAAAAGCTCATGCGCACCCTGCGCCGGTACAATCTGGCGCGTCCGGTGGGACGGCTCTCCGGGCTGGACAGCCGCATTGAGGTGTTTCCCACGGTGCTGCTGGCGCTGCCGGACGCTGACCTTGCGGATGCCGCCGCCGAGAGCGCCCGCACCCGCACCGAGCTTGGCCTGTACGAGCGCCCGGAGGGCGCAGACATGGAAGCAGGGGAGGGTGAAGCATGATCGAACTCAAGCGCCTGAAACTTATCAACTGGCACAACTTTGAAAATACCACCTTCGACTGCGCCCGCCTGACCTATATGATCGGCGTGAACGCCGTGGGCAAGACCACCATTCTGGACGCCATTCGCTACTGCCTGACCACCAACCGCAATTTCAATGCGCTGGGCAATAAGAAAAGCGGCCGCACCCTGCAAGGCTCTGTCCATGCCAAGCAGCGCGGCGAAAACGCCTACCGCCGCCCGGGACATACCGTGGCGTATATCGGGGCGGAGTTCTGGGACAGCGTAAAGCACACCAGCTTTGTCATCGCGGTGCGGGTGGAGTCCGAAGGCCCCATGCAGGAGCTGCACCCCGGCGACCAGACGTGGTATATCTCGGAGGACGGCATCACGCTGGAACAGCTGCCCTTTATCGATCCGCGCACCGGTGCGCCCAGCGCCAAAGAGGACTTCAAGCCCGCCGAAGGGCGGCTTTCCTACACCCGCAGCCCCAGCGAAGCGCGTGACCGCATCTGCCGCGCACTGGGCATCGGGCGCGCAGCCAGCCCGCTGGGCAAAAAGTTCAACGAGGTGTTCCAGATGGGCACCAGCATGGACGAGATCCCGAATTTCCGGGAGTTTCTGTACCAGTACATCCTTCCGCAGCCGGAGCTGGACTTGGAAGCCTTGCAGGGTGACCGCCTGGAGCTGGAAAACCTGCACGCTGTTCTGGCGGAAGCCCAGACCCGCGCCGACGCGCTGGACGAGATCGTCCGCTTTGGCCGCGAAGCCACCGAAAAGCAGACCGAAGCCCTTGTGAACCGGGGCGCCGCCCTGCTGGCGCGTGCCGCTGCCGATGCCGGGGAAAAGGCCGTCTGGCAGGAGCGGGTAGACGCCGGACGCCGCCAGCAGGAAACGCTGCGCACTCGCTACGCCGAAGCCAAGACCGCCGAAGCGGAAGCCCGCCGCGCCTACCTGACCGCCCACAGCGCCGCCGGTGCCAGCGGCGAGGGCCGCGCACTGGACGCCCTCAGCGAGGAGCTGGCGCACCGGCAGACCGCACTGGATGCCGCCGCCCGCCGCGCCGACATCGCCGAAAAAGCCGCCGAAAAGACCGGCAACCTGCTGGCGGTGCTGCGCCGCAGCGGCTTTGCCGCCGGGCAGAAGATGGCCGACCTGACCCCGGACACCCTGCCCGCCCTGACCGATTGGCTGACCGCACAGGAAAAACCGCTGGAAGAAGCCTATTTTGCCGCCCGGCAGCACACCGCCGCCCTGCAGCGGCAGCAGACCGAGAAACGCACCGAGCTGGATGCCGTATCTGGCGGCAAGTGGGTGTATCCACACGGTGACGCCGCCACCCGGGTGCGGGACGCCGTGAACGCCGAGCTGAAAAGCCGTGGCATGGAGCCGGATGCCCGCATCTTCTGCGAGCTGCTGAACGTGGAGGACGAGAGCTGGCAGGACTGCGTGGAAGCCTGTCTGGGCGACCGCCGGTTTGATATCCTTGTGCCGCCCGCCCACTACGCCGCCGCAAAGAGCGCTTTTGTGGCGCTGAAGGATAAGGTGGGGCCCATCAGTCTGCTGGACACCCCGGGTCTGCGCAAGGCCAACCGCCGCGCCGATACCGCCCCCGCCGACAGTCTGGCGGCACAGGTCACCAGTGAAAACCCGCTTGCCGCGCAGTACGCCGACACCATCCTGCGCCGCATCGTCTGCTGCGACACCCCCGATACGCTGGAAAACTACCCCGACAGCGCCACCCGGGACCTTTTGCGCCACCATCCCTTCCGGTTGGAGCGTCTGCGCACCCCGCAGCGCTATATCGGCTTGGAAGCTCGCCGCGCCCGCGCCGGGGCACTGGCAGGGGAGATGAACGCCCTTGCTGAAGAAGTGCGCGCCGCCGCACAGGCAGAGCAGAACCTGAAAGCCGCATACAGCCAGTACCAGACCCTTTTGCGCGGCACAACGCTGGAAGAACTTGCCGCTTTGTGGGACGCCCGCGCCGCCCTGACCGCCGCCCGGGAAGCCGTGGACGCACAGGCCGCAAAGCTGGCCGAGTGCCGAGAGAACCCGCTTTTGCAGCAGCTGTATAAAGAGGAAGAGGTGCGCGAGGCCGCATGGGAGACCGCCCGCACTGCCGTGGAGCAGACCGGCGGTGACCTGCGCGTGTGCGAAAAACAGATCTCCTCCTGTGAGGCGGAGCAGCAAAAGGCGGTGGACACCGCCGAAAAGAGCGCACAGGCCGCAGAGAGCTTTTTTGCCGCCCACCCGCTGGTGGAGCCGCTCTCCCGCAGCCGTCAGCAGGCGCTGACCGGGCCGGACAAATCCCCCCGCGTCGCCGCGCAGGCCGCCGAAAAGGCACAGGCCAAGCTGGACGATGCCCTGACCGTCTACCTGAACAGTACGCTGGAACCGGCGCAGCGGGAATACAACCGGCGCTATGTCTGCGATTATCCCTTGGGGCTTGCCGGGCTGGAGCAGTACCGCGCCCAGCATGAGAGCCTTGTGCGCATCGACCTGGAGCGCTACGCCGCCCGCTTGGAGCAGGCGCAGCGGGACTGCAAGGACCGCTTCCGCAAAGATATCCTGTTCCGCATGAAGGACGATATCTTCAACGCCCGGCGGCAGTTCCGGGAACTGAACAAGGTCATGGAGCAGCTGACCTACGGCGAGGAGGTCTACCGCTTTGAGCTGGAACCCAGCCGCGACCCGCAGCTGGCGGCGTTCTATCAGGTCATCGTAGACAAGGGCAACCAGCAGATGACCGAGGGTGACTCTTTGGACAACCTTGCCGCCACCGCCGACCCCGCCTACGAGCGTCAGGTGGATGAGCTGATGGAAAAGATCATGGCGGACGTGGACGAGAACACCCGCGCCCGGCAGGAGGGACGCACCGCCGCCGGTGCCACCCTTTCGGACTATGTGGACTACCGCACCTATCTGGACTACGATATCAAGGTGACCAATCAGGTCACCGGGCAGCAGGCGTATCTTTCCCGCGTCAGCCGCGATTCTTCCGGCGGCGAGAATCAGGCACCCTTCTATGTGGCCATCTGCGCAAGCCTTCTGCAAATCTACCAGAAGAGCGAAAACAGCATCCGTCTGGTGCTGCTGGACGAAGCGTTCAGTAAAATGACCAGCGACCGCATCCGCCCCATGATGGAACTGTTCCGCCGCCTGCAATTGCAGGTGCTGCTCATCTCCACCGTGGAAAAGAGCACCGCCATCCAGCCCTACTGCGACATCACCTACTCCATCGTCCGCCACGGCGACACCAACGCCATAGCGCCCTTTGTCCGCCTTGCGGCGGAATGATGTGCGCATTGTATGCGCAATGATGTCTGCCTGCGGGGCATGATAGAATGTGCGATAGCACACATCATTTTGCGCAGCAACCTCATTTCTGCGCAGCAGAACATCATAAAAAAAGAAGCACGCATCTGCGTGCTTCTTTTTTATTGCTACCGCAGTGGCAGCACATCTTCATCCTCGTTGATCTCTTCCATCATCCCATCCGCAAAGTACCAGCCTCTGCCGTACAGCGCCTCGCTGCCGTCGGCGCACAGGATATACGAGCCGTCCGGCAAAGCGAGAAAATGCCGCTTTTTGCTGTCGGCAAGGGCGATGTCCTCCACCTTCTGTCCGTCCAGCACATGATCCCGGATGAACTGGTAGTGGGGCAGGATGCGGGTCTCGGTCAGGCCAAGGCCGTTCATCCAGCGGGAGTAGTGCGGGTCGGCGGCTTCGCCCGGTTCCTCGGGCGCGGCGTACACGATGTGGGCGGCGTTCATGCTGCCGGCACTCACGCCCAGCACGATGCCGTGGTAGTTGTGGAACAGCCCCGGCAGGCCCAGCTGAGCAAAAAAGTGGTTCTGGGTGGGTACGTGCCCGCCGCACAGCATCACAAAGCCGCTTTGGGGCAGAAGAGAACCGATCTCCTCGGCATTGCGGGCATCGCAGGGGATGAGCGCCGTCAGGGGCAGGTGGGCGTTCGCAAAGCTCTGGGCAAACACCCGGCACATCTCGTCGTTCTGCTCGTAGGCATAGGGGTCTGCCGCAATGGCAAGGCCCAGCACGGCGTGATCCGGCCAGACGGCCCGCAGGTTCGCCACAAAGTGGTTGCGCGTGTCCAGCACCGGAATATCCGGCCCCGGCTCAAAGGGGCAGCCGCTGGGGCTGCTGGTCAAAAACAATGTCATAATGATTCCTCATAAAAAGTGAATAAAGGCTGTGTCCATTTTAACACGATTTTGCTGCCAGCGGCAGAGCCAGAATCACCAAAAAAATCCCCCGCTTTTCGCCGTTTCGCAGAAAGCAGGGGATCTTATCAGGCCTTTCGGTAATGGAACACCTTGTCCTTGGCAAGGAGCATGGCAGCGCTCACGGCCAGAGCCGCCAGCTCGGCGGCGGTGACGGCCAGCCAGATGCCGTCGATGCCCAGCAGCAGCGGCAGCAGGAGAATGGCGATCACCTGAAACGCCAGCGTGCGCAAAAAAGAGATCAGCGCGCTGGTCACGCCGTCGCCCAGCGCCGTGAAGAAGGAGGACGCATACACGTTGAAGCCCATGATGAGGAAGCTCAGCGCATACAGCCGGAAGGCACGGCTGGTCAGGGCCAGCAACTCCGCATCGTAGCCCACGAAAATGCGCGCTACACAGGGGATGATGAACATGGAAGCCAGCGTCAGGGTCACAGCCACCACGGCGATGAGCCGCAGGCTTTTCCGGTAGAGGTTGTGCACCTCGGCGTGGTTGCGGGCACCGTAGTGGAAGCTGACGATGGGTGCACTGCCCACGGCATAGCCCACGAACACCGCCACGAACAGGAAGGCTGCGTACATGATGACACCGTAGGCGGCCACGCCGTTCTCACCGGCCAGACGCAGCAGCTGGTAGTTGTACAGGATATTGACCAGCGACATGGAAAGGTTGGTCATCAGCTCGGAAGAGCCGTTGATGCAGGCATCCCGCAGGACTTTGCTGTAAAAACTGGTCTTGCACAGGTGCAGGCGGCTGGAGTTGCTGCGGTCGATGAAGTAGAACACCGGCAGTACGCCGCCCACCAGCTGGCTGATAAAGGTGGCAATGGCAGCGCCCTCCACGCCCCAGCCCCAGACGCCCACCATCAGCACATCCAGCACCATGTTGGTGCAGCCTGCGCCCACGGTGAACCAGAAGCCGAGGTGCGGCTTTTCGGCGGTGACAAAAATGCTCTGGAACATATTCTGCAGCGCATAGGGCGGCAGAGCCAGCATCAGGATGCGCCCGTAGCGCACCGCATAGTCCAAAAGCTCCCCCTTTGCGCCCAGCAGCACGGCAATGGGCCGCAGGAACACAATGCCCAGCACGGCCAGCACACTGACCGAGACCAGAGCCGCCAGCAGGAACAGGGTAAAATAGCGGTCGGCCTTTTTCTGGTCGCCCTCGCCCAGCGTGATGCCCACGATGGCGCTGCCGCCGGTGCCCAGCATGAAGCCGATGGTGGCCAGCAGCTGGGGCAGCGGCATGATCAGGTTGACCGCCGCAAAGGCTGTTTTGCCCACAAAGTTGGACACGCACAGGCCATCTACGATGCCGTAGATGGAGGTGAACAGCATGGTGCCCACGGCGGGCAGCACGAACCGCAGCAGGCGCGGGTAGGTGAAGTGATCCGACAGTTGGATTTTTTGCTTGGACACGAAAAACTCCTTTCGACAGGAAACAAAACGGGCCGGATAAGCTCCGTGAGTGCACGCCCGGCCTTCCTCTTCTTCCTCACTACGGCAAGGAAGCCTCCGGCGGGGCGCTGTCTGCACGGCATCTTATCCGGCCCGTCCAAATTACGTTGGAAACGGTCCTCCGATGACCGAAAAAGAGTATAGCAGAATCCATTTATTTGTCAAGAGCAAAAAATACGCCCAAAAGCGAAAATTCATAAAATATCTCTTTTCCATTTTTATCAGACCTGTTAGAATGATAAACGGTTTTGATTTTTCCGGAAAGGAGTTTTCCTGTTTTGCTGAAACGATTCTATACCGCCATCGTGCACCGGCGCAGAGCGGTGCTGGCCGCGTTCGTGCTGGCCGCCGTGCTGAGCGTGTTTGCTTCCCGGGCGGTGCAGGTGGACTACGACATCAACGACTATCTGCCGCCGGACTCACCCTCCACCCTTGCACTGGAGCAGATGAACGGCGCCTTTACCGGCGGCATCCCCAACATGCGGGTCATGGTGCGGGACGTCACGGTGCCCGAGGCACTGGACTACAAAGAAAAGCTTGCCGCCATCGACGGCGTGGAGGCCGTGACCTGGCTGGACGACAGCCTGGACGTGACCGTGCCGCTGCAGATGCAGGACACCGCCACGGTGGAGACCTATTATAAGGACAACTGCGCGCTGTTCACCGTGACGGTGGAGGATGCGAAACGTCTGGAGGCCGTGGCGGCCATTCAGGACCTGATCGGCGAGGACAATGCCCTGGCCGGGACCGCGGTGTCCACCGCGGTGGCTACCAACTCCACCGTCACCGAGGTGGCCAAGATCGCGGCCATTGCGGTGGTGTATGTGCTGTTCATCCTGATCCTGACCACCGATTCCTGGGTGGAGCCGCTGCTGGTGCTGGCGGGTCTGGGGGCGGCCATCCTCATCAACAACGGCACCAACCTGATGTTCGGCACCATTTCCTTTGTGACCAACGCCGCCGGCAGCATCCTGCAGCTGGCCGTGTCACTGGATTACTCGGTGTTCCTCATCCACCGCTTTGCCGAGTGCCGGGCCGCGCGCCCGGACGCCAGCGCGGAGGACTGCATGGTGGAGGCCCTGTGCAAATCCACCGGGTCCATCCTGTCCAGCGGCCTGACCACGGTCATCGGCTTTCTGGCGCTGGTGCTCATGCAGTTCCAGATCGGCCCGGACCTGGGCCTTGCGCTGGCCAAGGGCGTGGTGCTGAGCCTTGTCACCGTGTTCACCTTCATGCCGGCGCTGACGCTGGTGTGTTACCCGTGGATGGATAAGACCCACCACAAGCCGCTGCTGCCCGGCTTTGACAAGTTCGGGCGGTTTGTGTCCCGCATCATGCTGCCGGCGGCGCTGGCGCTGGCCGTCATCATGGTGCCCAGCTATCTGGCCTCCAACAACAACGAATACTACTACGGTGCCGCCCATATGTTCGGCACCAACACCCGTCTGGGTGCCGATACCGCCGCCATCGAAGAGACGTTCGGCAAGAGCGATACCTGGGTGGTGCTGGTGCCGGAGGGCGACACCGCCACCCAGGCCGAGCTTTCGGATGCGCTGCACGACATCCCGGAGGTGACGGGCATCCTGTCCTATGTGGACAATGCGGGCGCGTCCATCCCGCCGGAGTTCGTGCCCTCGGACACCCTGAAACTGCTGGTGTCCGGCGGCTACACCCGCATGGTGCTCACCGTGAACGCCGACACCGAGGGCGACGCGGCCTTTGCACTGGTGGAAAAAGTGCGTGCCACGGTGCAGCAGTATTACCCGGATGCGTATGATCTGGCCGGGCAGGGCGTGAGCACCTACGACCTGATGGACACCATCACCGCCGACATGGTCAAGGTGAACCTGCTGGCCATCGGCGCCGTGTTCCTGATCTTGCTGCTCATGAAGCGTCAGCTGCTGCTGCCGGTCATTCTGGTGCTGAGCATCGAGACGGCCATCTGGATCAATCTGGCCATCCCGTATTTCCGGGGCCGCCATGTGTTCTACATTGCTTACCTCATCATCAGCACCATCCAGCTGGGTGCCACCGTAGACTACGCCATCCTGTTCTCGGACCGGTATCAGGAGTTCCGCGAGACGCTGGACAAAAAGCAGGCCATTGCCGCCACCGTGTCCACGGTGACCACCTCGGTGATCACCACGGGCAGTGCGCTGGCGGTGGTGGGCTTCCTGATGGGGGCCATCTCCACCAACCAGCTGCTGGGCCAGCTGGGCAACTTCCTGGGCGTGGGCGGTCTGGTGTCGCTGGCCATCGTGCTGCTGGCTCTGCCGGGCTATCTGTATCTGGCCGACCCGCTCATCATCAAACCGAAAAAACAGCCGAAGGAGGCTTGACGAGATGAAACAGAAGATTGTGCGCCGGGCATCGGCGCTGGTGCTGGCAGGCTGTCTGCTGGCCGGGGCGGCGCTGCCGGCCCTTGCGGCCTCCGCCAAGGAAGAGGTCATCTATGCCAATCTGGATGCGTCCGGCACCGTGACCGGCGTGTACGCTGTGAACAGCTTTGCCGTGCAGGCGGGGGACACCGTCACCGACCACGGCAGCTACACCGCCGTGCGCAACATGACCACCACCGACCCGCTGGAGCACAGCGGCGACACCGTCACCGCTGCAGTTGCCGAGGACGGCAAGCTCTACTATGAGGGCACCATGGACACCGCCACCGCGCTGCCGTGGCTCGTGAAGCTGACTTACACGCTGGACGGGGCCGAGATCGCCCCGGAAGAGCTGGGCGGCAAAAGCGGTGCGCTGGCCATCCGCCTGCAGGTGAGCCGCAACCCGGATTGCACCGGAGATTTCTTTGACCAGTATGCCCTGCAGGTGACCATGACGCTGGACACCGACCGGGCACAGAACATCGTGGCGGATGGGGCCACCATGGCCAATGTGGGCAGCAACAAGCAGCTCTCCTACATCCTGCTGCCAGGTTCGGACAGCGACGTGACTGTGACCGCCGACGTGACCGACTTTGCCATGAACGCCATCTCGCTGAACGGCGTGAAGCTCCGGCTGAACCTCGACCTGGACGGGGCCGACCTGACCGGCATGCTGGACCGGCTGCAGAGCGGTTCGGTACAGCTGGACGACGGTGCCAACGCGCTGGCAGACGGCATTGCCCAGGTGCAGGCGGGTCTTGACACCCTGAACGGCAAGTCCGGCGAGCTGACCGGCGGGTCCGCCAAGGTCAAGGCGGCCCTGACCCAGATGCAGACCGCCCTGAACGGCGTGTCGGCCTCCACCGACCAGCTCACCACCCTGCTGGACGCCTCCACCCAGATCCAGAACGGCATTGCCCAGCTGGACGCAGGTGCCGCCCAGCTGGATGAGCAGGTGAGTTACGACGCTTACAAGGCCATCCTGAAGGAAAACGGGCTGGACCTGGACCAGCTGAAGGACGGCAACGCGAAAGCTATGGAGCAGCTGGAACAGCTGGCCAGGGTGATGCCCCAGCTCAAGGACGTCATCCTGCTGCTGAAGGGCTCCAGCGCCAACATCGACGCGATGGAGACCTACCTGAATACGGTGCACGACGGTGTGGCCCAGCTGCACGCGGGCAGCAGCACCCTGAACAGCCAGTACGGGCAGTTCGATGCCGGGGTGCGTCAGCTGGCCAATGCCCTGACCGGGATGCTGGGCAACCTTTCGGTGCTGACCGACGGCGTGAACCAGCTGGCCAGCCGATACGGCCAGCTGGACAGCGGCCTGAACGCCTACACCGATGGCGTGGCCCAGCTGAAAGCCGGAGTGCAGCAGCTGACCGACGGTGCCGCCCAGCTGACGGCCGGCACCGGAGAGCTGCGCAGCAATGTTTCCGGGATCGACATGGGCGACCAGCTGGACAGCCTGCTGGTCGGCCTGAACGGCAGCAGCGAGGTGGAGAGTTTTACCTCTGCCGAGAACACCGATGTTTCTGCCGTGCAGTTCGCCCTGCAGACGGTGGCCATCGAGGCCCCGGCCCCGGCGGCAGAACCGGAGGCCGCCCCCGTGGCGCTGACTTTCTGGCAGAAACTGCTGAAGCTGTTCGGGCTGTATAAGGGCTGATGGTTTGAAATGCCCTCCGCTTCGCTCTGGGCATATTCAGCGGAAAAATTGTTTTTAATTTGTGCTCCGGAAACGACTGCGGTCGTTTCCAGAGCACTTTTTCACGAGAAGGGCCGGAACGGGAAACGACATCTTTTTTAGAACACAGAGTGGGGCGGTTTTCTCGGAGTATCCAACCCTGCTGCTGATTCAGGGATTTGTTGCGGGATAATCCGGAACCAGCAGCAACCGTTTGCCTATACATCCATTTCTCCGCTACGACCCCATCCCGTGAAAACGCAAGACCGGACAGCCCGCAGGCTGTCCGGTCTTGCTCTTATTTAGAATCTTTCCTTATTTTACGCCCAGAGCGAAGCGGAGGGCATTTTCCATGAGACTCAATCAAAATGATACTCCACCAGCTCGCAGTTGCGGATGCCGGCCAGGGCGTATTCTTCGTTGGTCATGTCGTGAAAGTAGGATTCCACCACCCGGGCGATGCCGTTGTGGGCCACCAACAGGTAGGTCTTGTCCGGTTGGTCCCGCAGTTCGTCCAGCAGGTTGTAGATGCGCTGGGCCAGCTGCAGCATGCTCTCGCCGCCGTCGTAGCGGTCGGCAAAGCAGGTCTTGGAGATGCGGAACTTCTCGCCGTTGCGGGGTGTGCCCTCGTACTTGCCAAAGCACTGCTCCCGCAGGCGCGGCTCACACCGGGCGGGGATGCCGGTGGCATCGGCGATGGCTTTTGCCGTGTCGGCGGCGCGGGACAGGGGAGAATACAGGATCTCGTCGATGGCATAGCCGCCGGCCTTCACCTTCTGGCCCAGGGCCCGGGCCTGCGCCCGGCCCCGCTCGGTGAGGGGACTGTCGGTCATGCCGCAGATCTTGTTTTCCACGTTCCACACGGTCTCGCCGTGGC
>OOCL01000430.1_pt1 | contig 34645 bp, 26 predicted proteins | sample 1671211 | NCBI WGS metagenome assembly OOCL01 (sample SAMN06348133, study PRJEB24527) | human gut metagenome | biome: human gut; feature: ankylosing spondylitis patient; material: feces | host: Homo sapiens | place: China | collected 2015-10 | reverse complement strand
GGGGGGGGGGGGTATTCATGAAAGGTATGGGAGACACGGCCGCGTACTTTCGTCGGGGCATTCGGGAGATTATATGCCTGGCGCTGTTCTATTTTACGTTTTTGGCTGGCGAGTACCTCTTCGACGTGCGTGTGGCCGAGTTTGTGCCGCCGAGTGAGGTCGTTGTCTACGAGAGCCTCATCATCGGCGCGAGCGTGATCGGCTTTTTTGTGCGTCCTATTCTGTACTATCGCCGCCCCCGTGCGATCGATACGACGAGCGACATCACGGGCGTGCTGCTGGTAGCGGCATTGCTGCTGATGATTATGGCGGTACAGTTTGGGGTGCTCATTGCCGGCGGTTTGATGGCATGCTGCACGCTGGGCTACTGCGGATCGACCGCCCACGCCAACTTTGCGCGGCGCTTTGCGCGGACGCCGTATTTGGCGCGCGCGGCGGCACTTTCGTATGGCCTGGGTGTTCTGGTGCAGGTACTCAACCATATGGTGATGCCCGCGGGGATTCCGCAACAGTTTGTTCTTGTTGCCTGTGCGGTTGTGCAGGTAGCGCTGCTCCACGACGCTCGTCGTGCCAAGCTGCGCGGTGAATCTGAGCCTGGGCTCGAGTCCGATATCGCCGAGCTTTCGGTGGATGCGTCGGAGTTTGGCGCCAAGTGGCAAGACGATTCTGAATCAACGGCGGCTTTTCGGCGCGCCGTGGTGCGTCTGACGGTCGCAATCGCCTGCCTTACCGGTGTGTTTGCCGCCCTCAATGCAGGGCTCACGACCTCGCAAGCCGCAGGGTCCGTTGACTTGGGCGATTGGTCGCGCTTGCTGATGGGCGTGAGCGCTCTGCTCGCCGGCGCCCTATTTGACCTGCACGATCGTTCCTATATGAACATCACCATGACTTGCACTGCCATGTTGTCCGCGCTTTCGTTCTTTGTTTTGCTCGTCGACGGCAATGGCGGCAATGCGCTTGCGGCCATTGCGATTTTCTATCTGGGTTCGGGCTTCTTCGTGGTGTTTTTCACGACGAAATTTGCTGCCATTTCGGTTTATGCGCACTGGTCGTATCTGTGGCCGTGCATGGGCCGTGTCATCAACAACGTTTGCGCGATGTTCGTGACGGCGCCGGCGGTGGCGATTGTTTCGAGCCAGAACGTGCTGCTGGCGGTGGGTGCCGGGCTCGTGCTGTTTGTGGGTATTGCGATTTCACTGCTGGGACAGTTTGGGCATAGGACCGATGACATTGCGGCGCTGAACGAGCTGACGTTTGCTGCCGACGACCTTGATGATGGCTCCGTGTCTACCCAAAGCGAGCCCGCTCCCGCGGAGGCATCGGAGCTCACGCTCGATGAGCGCCTCGATGCCTTCGCCGCTGCCTTTGAGCTTACGCAGCGCGAGCGCGATATTCTGGAGGCCTTGGTCGCATCGCACGAGAGTGTTCAAGACATCGCCGCAACGCTCTTCCTTTCGCGCTCCACGCTCTACCGGCATATCGCCTCGATCAACAAAAAGACCGGTGCCTCCTCACGTCTGGCCCTCATCAACTTTTTCTGGTCCTGGTCACCCAAGGACTAGCTCATTTGGGACGGGGCTTTTTTAGCTGTTTTGGGCCGCCGCGGCCAGCGGGGGCGGGTCGCGGCGGCCCAAACATCCTTGACGAAGGTGCCGGTGAAGTTACAGCAGCTCGCCGTGGCGGGCGATGTAGCGGTGTTTGACCAACTGGGTAAGCGCGATGTAGGCGGCGACGATGCCGATGAGCAGCACGAAGAAGCTCGCTGGCAGCGGCAAGAGGCCGAGTGCATCGGCGACGGGGCTTGCCGGCAGCCAGGTGACGAGCGCCAGGCCCAGCACGGTGAGGGCGCACAGCGCGGGCGCGGCGTGGTCGCGCGCGCTCGGCAGGCGCGGGGAGCGCAGCATGTGGATCACGAGCGTCTGTGACCACATGGACTCGACAAACCAGCCACTCTGGAAGATTGCGGCGAAGGTCGTCATACCCGCGACGTTGCCCGCGGCGGCAAGCTCTGCCCAGCTCGCGCCCACGGCGGCGGGGCACACTACAAAGAAGAGCGCGGCGAAAGTCACGATATCAAACAGCGAGCTCACGGGGCCCAGCTCGAGCATAAAGCCCTTGATGGACGCGGCGTCCCAAGCACGCGGACGGGCAGTCCAGGCGTCGTCGACGGTGTCCCACGGCAGCGCGATGCACACGATCTCGTAGACCAGCGACAGCAGCACCAACTGCAGAGCGCTCATGGGCAAGAATGGCAAGAACAGGCTCGCGACGGTCACGGATAGCACGTTGCCAAAGTTGGAGCTCACCGTGGTCTTGAGGTACTTGAGCAGGTTGCCGTAGGTGCGGCGGCCTTCGATGATGCCGCGCTCGAGCACGCCCAGGTCTTTCTGGAGCAAGATGATATCGGCGGATTCCTTGGCGATGTCGACGGCCGAATCGACCGAGATGCCGCAGTCGCTCGCACGCATGGCGGCGGCGTCGTTGATGCCGTCGCCCATAAAGCCCACGGTGTGGTCGAGCAGCTCACGCATGACGCGCACCAGACGCGCCTTCTGCAGCGGCGAGAGCTTGGCGAAGAGGTGGGTGTTCTCGGCGCGTTCGGCAAGCTCGGCGTCGTCGAGCGCATCGATCTCGGAGCCGAGCAAGACGTTGCTCGCGTCGATGCCGATCTGCTCGCAAACGGTGGCGGCGACACGGTCGTTGTCGCCGGTCAGAACCTTGACCGCCACGCCCTTGGCTTCGAGGGTAGCGACGGCGCCCGCGGCACTTGCTTTGGGCGGATCGAGGAAGGCCAAAAAGCCCATCAGCACCATGTCGCACTCGTCAGCGATGCCAAACTCGCCCACGCAGCGCGGATTGGTCTTCTGCGCCACGGCAATCACGCGCAGGCCCTCGGCGTTGAGCCCGGCGACCTGCTTGCGAATCTGGGCGAGCTTGTCTTCGGTGAGCGGCTGGGCGGCGCCATCGACCTCGATAAAGGAGCAGATCTCGAGCATTTCCTCGGCAGCTCCCTTGGTAACCATCTGGGTTTTGCCCTGGGCGTCGGCGACAACGACGCTCAGGCGACGGCGCGAGAAATCGAAGGGCACCTCGTCGATCTTGGTATAGCGGTCGCGCAGGCTCTGGCCCAGCATGGAGCCGGGTGCTGTGGCCGAGGGCGTCACGTCGGCGCGGTCGATGACGGCCAGGTCGATAAGGTTCTTGAGGCCGGTCTGGAAGAAGCTGTTCAAAAACGCATGGCGCAGTACGCGCACGTCCTCGTTGCCGTCGGTGTTGAGGTAGCGCTCGAGCACGATGCGGTCTTCGGTGAGGGTGCCGGTCTTGTCGCAGCACAGGACGTCCATCGCGCCGAGGTTTTGGATCGCCGGCAGTTCCTTGACGATAACCTGGCGACGGGCGAGGTCCTTGGCGCCCTGCGACAGGCTCGTGGTCACGATGACGGGAAGCATCTGCGGCGTGATGCCCACGGCCACGCTCGTGGCGAATAGCAGCGCGTCGATGACGTTGCCCTTGGTGGCGGCGTTGATGGCAAAGACGGCCGGCGCCATAACGAGCATGAGGCGTACGAGCAGCATGGAGACGCTCGAGACGCCGCGGTCAAACGCGCTCTTCTCGCCGTGCCCGTTGAGCATCTTGGCGATGCCGCCCAGGTAGGTGTCCGAGCCGGTGGCAACGACAAGCGCCATTGCAGTGCCGTTTTGCACGGAGGTGCCGGTAAAGACGATGTTCTTGCAGGCGGAGAGTGGCAGCGCGGAGCCGTTGGCACCCTCGACGACCGCGGCGGAAGCGGTCTTCTCGACGGCGTTGCTCTCGCCGGTGAGTGCGGACTCGATCGCAAACAGATCGCGCGCGGTGATGATACGGGCGTCGGCCGGCACCATATCGCCGGCAGAGAGGCGGATCACATCGCCGGGGACGAGCTCGTCAAAGGGGATCTCGAGGCGCTCGCCGTCGCGCAGGGCACAGCAGGTGTTGGAGACCAGGTCCTTGAGGGCCTCGGCGGCATTGCCGCTGCGGGCTTCCTGGATAAACTTCATGCCGCCCGATACCAGCAGCATGATGCCGATGACGATGACCGTGGAGGGGTCGCGCTGGGGCTCGGGCACGGCGAGCACGTCGATGTAGAGCGAGACCAGCGCGAGCGCGGCGAGGATGCCGGCGAAGGGGTCGATGAAGGCGTCGGCGATGCGGCGCGCGAGCGTCTTGGTCGCCGCCTCGATGGTGTTGGGGCCGATGGCGCTCAGGCGCTCGGCGGCGTGCTCGGCGGTGAGGCCGTCGGCTGTGGCGTCGAGCAGCACGAGGGCGTCCTCGGCGCTATGGGTGGCGGCGAATATGGTGTTCTTGGGCAGGCCGGTGTGAGCGGCAGGGCGCGCCGTGCGGCGGCGCTTGGAGATAGCTTCGAGTACCGTGGCGGTTTTGAGCATCAGCATAGGGTCCTCCTTGTTGAAGGGAGTTAGCGTACGTGTCGTATTGAGTTGCAAAAAACCTAGATGTCGCTCACGTCAAGCTCGCGAACCACCACAAAGGGGACAGGCACCTTTGTGGTGGTTTTGACGATCGGATAGTGGCGTTTATGCGTGTGGGGAGTCCTTGCGGCGTGCCGAGGGCGACATGCAGGTTTTTCGACTATGACTGCCTTCCATGGCACACCTCCTTAAGGCCGGGCGCGGCGCGCTTTGGGTATCTCGTACCCGTTACAATCCGCCCGTATTCTTGATGAGGGGGTTTGCCGTGTCAACCCCAATGTTTGGAAAACCATTGCCCCTGACAAAGCCTTTACAGAATGCCGAGGCCCCAAAGCGCGCCCGCAACGCGCCCTGCCTGCGCTAAACTGGAAGGCACGTACGCGATTACGAGAGGAGCCCGCATGGAGGCTTACAAGCAAGAGTTCATCAAGTTCATGGTTGAGTCCGACGTTCTTAAATTCGGCAGCTTTACGCTCAAGAGCGGCCGTCAGTCCCCGTTCTTTATGAACGCCGGCGCCTACGTTACGGGCTATCAGCTCAAGAAGCTGGGCGAGTATTACGCCCAGGCCATCCACGATAACTTTGGCGACGACTTTGACGTGCTGTTTGGACCGGCCTACAAGGGTATTCCGCTGGCCGTCGTGACCGCAATTGCCTACCACGAGCTGTACGGCAAGGAGGTCAAGTACTGCTGCGATCGCAAGGAGGCCAAGGACCACGGCGCCGACAAGGGCAACCTGCTGGGCTACGAGCCCCAGGACGGCGACCGCGTGGTCATGGTCGAGGACGTCACCACCAGCGGTAAGTCCATCGACGAGACCTATCCCAAGGTCAAGGCTGCTGCCGATGTCGAGATCAAGGGCCTCATCGTGTCTCTCAACCGCATGGAGGTCGGTAAGGGGGGCGTGACCACCGCGCAGAAGGAGATCGAGGCCAAGTACGGTTTCCCCGTCGCGAGCATCGTCTCCATGGCCGAGGTCGTCGAGACCCTCTACAACCACGAGATCGACGGCAAGGTCGTCATCGATGACGAGCTCAAGGCCGCCATCGACGCCTACTACGAGCAGTATGGAGCACGTTAGTTACGGCGTTTTACCAAACGCCGTAACTGCTCGACGCTGCGCGGGCCGCATTTGGACAATCTGACGTTCAACTTCAAGGGCGCGACCAGAAGGTCAGCGCCCTTTCGTTTCACGTCACCTTGTCTCAAATGCGACCCGCTCGCTGCCCGTCCTCTGCCTGCGGCGTCATCTTGCTCCAAATGCGGCACTTGGGGACGTTCCTGTTTGACTAGTCGTTTAAGAACGTCCCCAATGATCAGTCTGAAATGAGCGTGGATAATCTCCTGTTTTTGGGCCGCATGCAGGCTCAAAGTGGGAGATTATCCACGCTCGTTAGGTTAGTGTCCAAAAATCCTCGCTCGTCGCTACTTGAGCCCGGGCAGGCGGGTGTACGGGAACGAGCGCTCTAAGAACTCGGAGCAGCGGGCGTAATCTTTGGCAAAGTAGCTGCTATAGAGCGAATCGAGCACGTATTGCACGGCGATGTGGCTGGCGAACTGCGTGATGCGATGCGTCATGCTCTCGTGATCGCTCACCGTGAGATAGGCGGCAAAGCCGGGGTGAATGCGGGCGCAGTACGGTGTGCCGATGACGATGACCGGGACATGTCGACTGCTGAGGATTGGCAAGATCTCCCTGAGGTTGGGGGCAAGGCCGCTGTAGGAGATGACGATTGCCACATGGTCGGGGCCCGAGGCGAGCGCCGTACGCACCTGCGCCTCGACACTGTCGTGGCACGTCGCGCTTTTGCCGGCGGAAAGCAAGCGATCGCGGAACATTCCCGCTGGATACAGGTTATGCGAGCCCGTGTAGATGTCCACGGCGCCGGCGCGCATGACGAGCTTGGCGGCCTGGTCGAGCTGTGCGGGGTCGAGCAGCTCCTGCGTTTCGGCCAAGGTGGTCTGGTAGAGCCCCTCCATGCGCTCCATCACCTGCGCGGGGGTGGAGGTGGCATCGAAGGGAAAATTAATGTCCACGTCGCGCCGGTTGCCTGCTTCGGTTGCCAGACGGATGAGCTCGACCTTGAGGTCTTTGAAGCCCTCGAGGCCGAGCTTTTTGCAAAAACGGTGCACGCTCGCGACCGAAACGTTGGCGCGCGCGGCAAATTCCTTAATGGAGAGTCCGCGGACGTCTTCGCCCATGGCAAGGGCCGTTTGCCCAAGTTGTTGCTCGGTGGGGGTGAGGCTTTTGCCCTGCGTGATCTTTCGCCTGATATCCATATGGCTCCTATGCGTTTGCGTCGCGATAAACCAATCATAGCGATAAATAAAACGTTCGGCTTGGCTGGGAGTTTTGGTCCGCCGGTCTATGAACGACGGACCGCTCGACGCTGCGCGGGCTCAACATAGGGCGCTGTCCTTGTTGGGCCGTTTGCGCCCGGGGCGTTACCCGAGCACGCGTACGGGCCCCAAGAGGCCGCTGGGATCGGAGGGCTCGGTCATGCCGAACATGTCGGGGACGGCGTGGTCGAGGGTGTTGATGATATCGATCGTAAGCGCGTGCTCGCCGGCTAAAAGTGCGGCGGCCTCAAAGCGGTAAGGCGGACAGATGCGGGTGCCGAGGGATTTGCCGTCGAGGGTGACGGTTGCGGTCTCAAAGACCTCGCCAAGGTCGATGACGGTGCGGGTGGCCGCTTCGCCCAGGACAAAGGAGGCCCGGTAGCGGAATGTGCCGGCCTTGCCGGGGAACTCGGCCGAGGAAAGGTCGTGCAGGTCTGCAAGCTCAACAGACTCGCCAAAGGCATCGGTGCCAGGGGCAGAGAAGGCAACCGCCCAGGGCCCGTCGACGCATGTGGCTTCGTCTTCGGCGGTTGCCACAGCAACGGAACCTGTAGCCCCAAGGACCACGATGCAGCTCTCGTAGGGAGCCAGCTCGAGCATGCCGTCAAAGGCGGCGGGCTCGGTGCCGTTGAGCAGGTCGAGGCGCGCGCCTGCAACGGGTGTGCCGTCGGCAAGCGCAATCTGAGTGGAGATACCCTGCTTGGGATGTTCGTTGACGAGCATCAGATAGCTCTCGCCCGTCCGCTCGTAGCGCAGTGCGCGCAGCCGGGGCTGGGTCTCGGCACAAACCACGGTCTGCATGCCGGCGCCGGCAAGTGCGTCTGCGAGCTCGGAGGTCGCCAGGAGCTTGATGTCGGCGACCGCGGCTGCATCCAGGGAGGCAAAGCCCTCGCGGCCTGCAGTGTCACCGTCGTAGCGCTTGCTCGGCAACTCATCCAGCGCGTACACGGCAACACCTGCGGCTGCGGCGCGCGCGGCAAAGTCGAGCACGGCTCCGCCGACAAACTCGGCTCCGGGCATCACCAGGCAGCGGTATGCCTGGCCGTTCACGCTAAAGCCGCTACCGTCTGCGGTAATTTCAACGGCATAGCGCCCTGCGTCCTCAAATGCCTCTGCCGGCACGATGTCAAAGTCGACCTGCGCGCGCATAAGCTCGGAGGCGGCATGCTGCATAAAGTTCGCCTCGCCTGCCCACTCGGCGTCCGCATGGTAGAGAAGCGCCACCGGGGTCGTTGCGCGCCCGCCGCTCAGCAGGCTCGCCGTACGGTTCATGTAGCTCATGAGCTGCCCAAAGTGTGCAAACTGGGGGTTTTGGCCATGCGCATAGAAATGCGGCGGGCAGTCCCAGTCGGGGAAGGCGGCCATGCTAAAGGCATGCGGCACAAACCAATTGACGCCGCGCACCAAAAAATGATCGGCGATCCACTTCATCTCGCGTAGGCCTTCGTGCCATCCAAATGCGCCAAAGACCTCGGCTATGCAGCGCCCCTGCTTTTTGGGATCGAGGTGTGCTGCCGAGGAGCCCAGCTTGGGCAGCACGTAGTTATAGAACTCGAGGTCCCACACGCCGCGTCCGTAGCTGTGAAGGCCGCGGTCCATGCCGGGTACCAGCTGGTTGATCACGATGTCGACGCCCGCCATGTCCTGACCGCCCACGGCGCGGAAGTAGTGCCCGGCGCCCACGCCCAGGCGCGCGTGGCAGTCCTTGTCCTCGATAACGTGGCCGATGTACTGCACGCCGCGCGCGTGGCACCAGTCTCCGAGCTGGTCGCAGAAGCACTCCTTATAGAGGGTGCTCGCGATGTCCATATAGACGTGGCGTACGTGCGCGCCGGCCGGCTCGCGGTCCCACAGGTGCGGGAGCTCGGCCAGGTAGCGCTCGCCCAGTGCCGCGCGTAGGCGACGCTCAAGCTCGGCCGACCAGGGTAGGGGCGCGGTGGCCTTGCCGATGAGCGTGTCCGAGATGCCATCGGGGCCCGTGGTGCCCTTCTCGTTGGCAAATCCGGGCTCATCGGAGAAAAAGCCCAGGATCGTCTTGCCAAACTCATCGCCCAGATGCTCAAAATGCGGCTCGTAGACAGCATCGACGAGCTGCGCCACCGAGGCGCGGTCGACCATATTGATGTAGTCCTCGTTGTAGGAGGTCTTGCCGCTCGTGAACATCACGCATGCCTGCGTGAGGCCCGCAGGTGCATCGAAGACCAGGCGGCTGGGGTTGCCGTCTGCATCGTCGATTACTCGGTAAGCGACGTCGACGGGGCTGCCGTCCTGCATAAATGTCACGCCGTAGAAGCGCTCTGTTTTGTCGAGCATGTTGGCGAGCGCGATGCTCGCGGCGGACGTGGGACCCACGATGTCGAACGTGCGGTGCGTGAGCACGATCTTGCGGAGCTCGGGCACGGCCTCCTTGACGGCGCCGTTGGCAAAGCCCGTGGGGAAGTGCGCGTCGTCCAAGATCCAGAGCTTAAGGCCCAGCTGCTTGCACTCGTCAATGACAAAGCGCAAGTCGCGCCACCAGCCCTCGCCGCAAAAATCGGGGTGTGGGCGGCTTTCGAGGCAGACCTCGTGGATGTCGGCGCCGGCGATCTTTTCCAGATACTCGGCAATGGTCTTATGGCTCTCGCCCTTCATCCACAAAAACGGAAGCACGTGGTTGTCGTATGTGCCCTCGAGCACCTGCTGATAGTACGCGGTCATGGATTCTCCTTGGCCCGATCGATCTGCTGCATAGCACAGATTATGGACGCGTCGGCGCGTTCTGCTAATATCTGAATCACGACGAACTATGACCAAATCAACGATTGGCAAGCCATGGAGATCGACGAGCTCGAGCGTAGGCTCAGCGAACTGAGCGCCAGTGAGATCACTTATAAAGACGGCATGGCATTTGATTGGTCGATTATGACCGAGCATGTCGAAATCGACGGATGCCCAGTGCGCAAGATTGGGCAGCCAGGGTTTGCCTATGCCCAGCCCGGCATGCCGCGTGGCCTGACGATAAGGAAAAACTCGCGCTTTAATGCAGTTCCCGAGCACGTGCATGATTACGTGGAGATGAGCTATGTGTATCGCGGGCGCTGCCCGCAGACGGTGGCGGGGGAGAGGCTCGAGTTGCGCCGCAACGAGGTGCTTTTGCTCGACGCCCTTTGCCCTCATGCCGTGGCGGCGCTCGGCGAGGACGACATCATGCTGAGCATGACCGTTTCACGCTCTTTTTTGCTCCGGAGTCTCGAGTCGAGCCTCTCGCGCGAGAGCGCGGTCTCGCGGTTTTTGTTCAACGCGCTCAACAGCGAGACGGACCATCGGGGCCATGTCCGTTTTCATTGCGGCGAGAGCCGTCGGATTCGGCGCTACATGCAGGAGATGCTCTGCGAGCTGTACGACCCGAGCCCCAACGGTCCCGAGATCGTCTTGCGTCTGTTTCAGCTGTTTTTGGCCGAGCTCATGGATTGCTACGAGCGCGAGCTGGTGCGCGGCGCGGCGGACGGCGCGGCGGGGCCCACTGCCCTGGTGACGGGAATGCTCGGCTATATCGATCGCGAATTCGCCGCGTGCTCCCTCGAGGGGATGGCGGCGGAGTTTGGCTTGAGCCCTAATTATGCGACGGCGCTCCTTAAGCGGCATGTGGGCAAGACCTTTAGGCAGCTTGTGCAGGAGCGACGCCTGGTACATGCGGCCGAGCTTCTGCGCGGCGGCGCCACGGCCGGGGCGGCTGCGCATGCGGTGGGCTATGAAAACATGAGCTTCTTCTACCGTAAGTTTCACGACAAGTATGGCTGCACCCCCGCGGCATACCGCCGGTAAGCGCGGGGCGGATCGTCTTCGCTCCTTCGGTGTCAAAAAGTTTCAGCTGCAGCGCTGTTGCAGCGCGCGTCTGCGAAAAGAAGTGTCGGGTTTGGCACCCCTGCCCCTGCCTGTCGCGTGCGTGGGCGATACTCGGCCTATCGACCCGCAATGCAAAGGAGATGCTCATGGCAAACATCAAGTTCCCCGAGGGTTTCTATTGGGGCGGCGCCACGGCCGCCAATCAGTTTGAGGGCGCTTGGAACGTGGACGGCCGCGGTCCGTCGGTCGACGACCACTTCTTGGGTGGCAGCTACAAGGAGCCGCGCCAGATTACGATCGACATCGACCCTAACCGCTTCTACCCCAACCATGACGGCATCGATTTCTACCATCACTACGAGGAGGACATCGCGCTGTTCGCCGAGATGGGCTTCAACATGTTCCGCATGTCCATCTCTTGGAGCCGCATCTTCCCCAACGGCGACGACGCCGAGCCCAACGAGGCCGGCCTCGCCTTTTACGACCGCGTCTTCGACTGCCTGCGCGCTCACAATATCGAGCCGCTCGTGACCCTGTCGCACTACGAGATGCCTTATCACCTGGTCGAGAAATACAACGGCTGGGCGAGCCGCGAGCTCATCGGCTTCTTTGAGAAGTACTGCCAGACCGTCTTCGACCGCTACCAGGACAAGGTCAAGTTCTGGCTCACCTTCAACGAGATCAACTGCGGCACCATGGACATGGGCGCCATGATGGAGACCGGTCTGATCCAGGGTTTCGAGGGCCCGGCAAGCGCCATCAAGACCACCGCTCAGCAGCGCTATCAGGCCCTGCATCACCAGTTTGTCGCCAGCGGCCGCGTCGTGCGCTACGCCCACGAGCACTACCCGCAGTTTAAGATGGGCAACATGGATTGCTTCATCCTCTCCTATGCCGCCACGTGCGATCCGGCCGACGTGTTCGCCACGCAGCGGGAGATGAATTCCATGAACTGGTATTGCTCCGACGTGCAGGTGCGCGGCAAGTACCCGTTCTATGCCAAGCGCTTCTGGGCCGAGAACGACGTTGAGCTTGTGATGGAGGACGGCGACCTGCAGGATATCGCCGACGGCAAGGTCGATTTCTACACCTTTAGCTACTACATGTCCGGCACCGTGAGCACCCACAAGGATCACGAGATGACCGAGGGCAACATGACCTTTGGCGGCAAGAACCCCTACCTGGAGTCCACCGATTGGGGCTGGCAGATCGATCCGCTGGGCCTGCGCATCGCCCTCAACGAGATTTACGCCCGCTACGAGATTCCGCTGATGGTGGTCGAGAACGGCATGGGCGCTTACGATGAGGTCGAGGAGGACGGCTCCATCCACGACCCGTACCGTATCGCCTATCTGCAGAGCCACATCAAGGCCATGGGCGAGGCCATTGCCGACGGCGTCGACCTGATCGCCTACACCTGGTGGGGCCCCATCGACCTGGTTTCCGCCGGCACCGGCGAGATGCGCAAGCGCTACGGCTTTATCCACGTCGATAAGTACGACGACGGCACCGGTACCTACGAGCGACGCCGCAAGGACAGCTTCTACGCCTACCAGAAGATCATCAAGTCCAACGGTGCCGAGGGCCTGGATTAATCGACAATATGAGTGCCACCGGGGAAAAGCGTTGGGATGGGCTCGCGATTCGAGTCCCCACCTTAGCATTTGAACCATTTGGCACTATAATCACCATAGGCATGCGCACAACGTTGCGCTTAATCAAGAGGAGAAAACGTATGGGTCTGTTTGACATGTTCAAGAAGAAGGCTGAGCCCGCGGCTGCCGCTGCTCCGGCCTCCATCTCTGCTTCTGCCGGCGCCGACGTGCTGTGCTCGCCCGTCAAGGGCAAGGTCATCAAGATGGCCGACGTGCCCGATCCCGTCTTTGGTGGCGAGGTTCTGGGCAAGGGCTGCGCCGTGTGGCCCGAGGACGATCTGGTCTACGCTCCCTGCGACGGCAAGGTGACCGTCACCATGGGTCACGCCGTGGGCCTGCAGTCCGATAGCGGCATCGAGGTTCTGGTGCACGTTGGCGTCGATACCGTCAACATGAACGGCGACGGCTTCGAGGGCTTCGTCAAGGCCGACGACGTCGTTAAGGCTGGCCAGCCCATGCTCAAAATCGACCGCGCCAAGATCGCCGCTGCCGGCTACAAGGACTGCGTTGTCGTGGCTGTGTCCAACACCGCCGAGTTCGCCGACGTCGAGCTCGCCGTCGAGGCTGACTCTGCTGTCGCCGCCGGCGATGTCATCGTCAAGGTCGTCCGCAAGTAGTCTGCGGCAACATAAGGGTGTTTTGGGGTGGTCGGGTTATCCGGCCGCCCTTTTTTATTGCAATGCGGCGGAACGTTTTATTGCGCGTTGGGCGGACCGGTAAACCGTTCGGACGTTAAATCGAGCCGATTGCGCCTTTGCTTTGCCGGGGGTGTTCGTTAGCGGCTAGTATGGCCTTATTGTTACGACGTGCACCGCGTCGGGAAGCGCGGTGCCGCTTGTTGGGAGGAATGTCATGAAGAAGAAGCTGCTGCTTGCGCCCCTGATGGCTGTTCTGGTCGCGTGCGTGGTTGTGCTTTCCGGCTGCGGAGGCCCTTCGGTTGAGGAGCTCATCACCGATGATCTTACGACGCAGTTTGACGAGGTCAAGAACGGCGGCGATGACTTCCTCGCCGGCCTGGAAGAGGCCTCGGGCGACGAGTTCGAGCAGCTGGGCATCGATCCCAAGGAGTACGCCAAGAGCTATCTCGAGGGCTTTGACTACAAGATCGGCGACGTGACGGTCGACGAGGACAAGGGCACCGCAACTGCCGAGGTCACCATTACCTGCAAGTCCATGAACCAGATCGTTGAGGATTTTGCCACCCAGTATCAGGAGAAGGTCGCCGCGCTCGATTCGATGCCTTCCGATGACGAGCTGTACAAGATGGCCGGTCAGGTTATGGTCGATGTGACCAAGGCTGCTAAGACCAAGGATACCAAGGTCACCTTCAAGTATTCCTGCAATGACGACGGCGAGTGGTCTGCCGACGACTCCGTCAACTCCGAGATGATGGATGCAATGCTGAGCTAGTTTGTTGCGGCGTTTTACCAAACGCCGTAACTGCTCGACGCTGCGCGGGCACCAGAGCGACAACTTGTCATTCAAAGAGGACGGCATGACCAGAAGGTCTATGCCGTCCTCTTTTCATGCCAATTTGTTCGCTCTGGTGCCCGCTCGCTGTCCGTCCTCTACCTGCGGCGTTGTCATGGTAGTCATTGAGGTGGCAGTTGGGGACGTTCCTTTTCTGCCGGCAGTTGGGGACACTCCTTGCGCCAGCGTTGCATCGCGAACGCTCGGGAAAATGCGACCCGGTTTTTGGCCGAATTCCGGGTCGCGGTTTCCGGATGGGGTGGGTTGCGGAAACCGCGACCCGGAATATTGCTCTGAAACGGGATGCGGTTTCCCCGACGCGCCTCAAACGGAAAGTGCATCCCATTTCGGAGCTCCAAAACGGGATGCACTTTCCGCGTGGAAGAATTGTCGCAGCTGCGTTGAGCGGTGTCGCTCGCTACTCGCCCAAGATTAGCTCGGCGAGTTCGTCCTGCGTATCTACCACGTAGTCGGCGCCGGCGGCTTCCAGCTCTGCGCGGCCGCGGAAGCCCCAGCTGACGCCCGCGCTCTTAAGGCCGGCGTTGTGGCCGGTCAGAACATCGACATTCGAATCGCCCACATAGAGCGTGGTTGCCGGATCGGCGCCCAGCTCTTTCATCACATGCAACGTGACGGGTGCCTCGGGCTTGGGCGGAAATGCGCCCACACGGCCCTGTACCAGCGCAAAGCGATCGGGGCCAAAGTATTTCTCGATAAGCGGGGCTGCCGAAATATGATCCTTGTTGGTGAGCACGGCAAGCTGAACGCCCGCTGTGCGCAGACGGTCGAGCATCTCAATCGTGCCGGCGTAGGGTGAGGTGTGGTCCTCCTTGTGCTCGCCGTAATAGGCCCTAAACTCGGCAAGCGTCTGCTCAAACATGCGACCGTCGCCCGCATACTCGGCAGGCATAAAGCGCTCGACCAGCTTGAGCATGCCGTTTCCCACCTTGTAGCGGTACTCGTCTACGGCAAACGTGGGCCAGCCGTGCATCTCGCAGGTGTGGTTGCCGGCGGCCGCCAGGTCCTCGAGCGTGTTGAGGATAGTGCCGTCAAGGTCAAAGATCACAGTGGAAAAAGCTGCCATAGGTACGCTCCCATCTATATAGCTCACGCAAACGGCACCCATGATAGCGCGTGCCGTTCCAGTCGGGCATGAGCGAGCCAAATGTCCCTCGTGGGACTGAGGGGGCCAAAAGTCCCCGTTAAAACGCTTAAATGGCCTCTAACAGGTACATTTGGCCCCCTCAATCCCACGGGGGACACTCGGCCCGCTCAATCTTGCGCACGGGGCTTATCGGCCTGTTCAACCCTGCGGGGAATGCCGCCTGCCAGATGCAAACGACCGGTCACGGGTTGTTACGAGTGCCGTGTCCATACTTCCTTAACACATAAGATAAGCTGATAACTGCATATTCAATCCGATTTACCCAGCTAAAGTGTTCTCATTACGCATATTGTTGGTGGGTAGTTCGGGCTCCGTGTGGAGGGGAGAACGTATGAGGTTACCGGCTTTTGCTAAGAAGGCGTTTAGGGGGGGCATAGTCGCGGCGCTTGTGCTTGCCATGCCCGCGCCCGCGCTCGCCTGCACGCAGGTTTACATCGGTAAGAACCAGACAACGACGGGCGATACCTATGTCGGCCGCGACGAGGACTATTCACCTCGCTACTGCAAGACCTTTGGCGTGCAGCAGCCGATCGACAACCCTGTCTTCCGTTCTTTCGAGAACGATTCTGTGCCGGGGACCGGCTTTGAGTACACCTATCAGGGTCGCTCGTATCGTTACACCTATGTTCGTGACAATCCCGGTGCGTGGAATGCCCAGGACGACGAGGCAGCGTCCCGCGTGTATTCCGAGGCCGGCACCAACGAGCGCGGCGTCTCCGTTTCCGCGACGCTTACAACGGATTACAACGACGGAATCGATGCTATCGACCCTCTTGTCGACACGGGCATCGGCGAGTATAACCTGGCCGACTACCTGTTGAGCGTTTCGTCCTCGGCGCGCGACGGCGTGGAGAAGCTCGGCGCCATCATCGATCAGTATGGCTCTCAGGACTGCAACCAGATCGTCATTGCCGACAATACCGAGACCTGGATTTTCGCTCAGCTTTCGGGCCATCAGTGGATTGCCGTCAAGATGGGCGATGACGTGGCGTCCGTTAATCCCAACATCGGCGGCCTGCAGTATAAGGTCAATCTTGACGATGAGAGTCAGTGCCTGCACTCGGCCGATGTCGTGACGCTGCCCAAGTCCAAGGACGTTCTCGTAACCTATGACGACGGCACGCCGAACATCTTCAAGACGTATGGCAAGGAGAATTCGGGTTCGTCGCAGAATACGCGCCTGGCCCAGGGACGTGCTTACTTCGGTGCTGCCCTTGCGCCTCAGACGGACTATACCGTTGATGAACAGGGTCGCGTCACCTCGCTCATCGACCCGCAGCTGACGTTTACGCCGGGCATCAAATCCGATACGTTCGCGGCGTTGCGTTCCCTCGCTGCCCGCGGTGAGCAGGATGACAGCCTCAACGCCAATCTCAACAGTGCCCTGTATGCCATCGGCAACAACAGGACGACCGAGAGCAATATCTTCCAGATTCGGTCCGGCCTTTCCAGTGATATCGCCACGATTCAGTGGGAAGCGCTTTCGCGTTGCGAGTTCAGCGTGTACCTGCCCAGCTACTCTGCGCTGTTGACGGAAGTTCCGGCTGACTACTTCCCGGCGTGGAACACGGTGGACGGCACTTATACAGGACGCAAGGACGACGTCGCGCAGGCTTTGGTCGAAAAGGACGGCAAGAACCTCGACTACGTCTTCATGGACATCAACACGCTCGCCTACAACAACCGTGCCTCGATGGGTGAGAACGTGCGCGCCTACCTCGATGTCCTTCAGAAGCAGGTCATCGCCCAGCAGGACGTTGTTGACGGGTTGATGCAGGCAACCCCTGCCGATCAGCGCACGGACCTTGCCAACAAGGCGTTTGCCGCAGTGAGCGAACAGGTCTACAACAAGGCGGCCAAGCTTCTCGATGAGATGCGCGCCTATGTGAATGCGGGAGATACCTCGAGTGCGTTTATGCCGAGCGACTATGACGCCGAGAATGGAACCTCCCGGACCCCGATTATGTACGCGTCCGCTTTTGTTGCTCCCAGCATCACGGCTCAGCCGCAGTCGGTAACGTGTGCTCAGGGCGCTGAGGCCAAGCTGAGCGTTGCCGCGACGGTTGATGACAGCGTGGATGGCTCGGATGCCCAGCTTACCTACCAGTGGTTCGTCAAGGGCGAGGACGGTAACTTCTCTGCCATCGACGGGGCGACGGCGGCTGAGTACGTCGCCGCGACGACCGAGGTCGGTTCAAAGGTGTATCGCGTTGAGGTGACGAGTGCTGCCGGGCTGGTTTCCACGTCCGATGAAGCGACGGTGACCGTGACGCAGGCTGCGCAGGAGGAGCCTGGGCAGAAGCCCGGTCAGAAGACGGATGTGAAGACGGACGTCAAGACCGATACCGCCAAGAAGGCGACCAAGGGAGGGCTTGCCAAGACCGGTGATTCGTCTGTGGTGACCGTGGCGCTTCTGACGGTGGCTGGAGTTCTGGCCGTTATGGGGGCCGTGCTTATCCGCAAGCGTGCGAATTAACCGGAGCGGGTCATAGACGACAGCCCTAACTAAAAACGGTCCCGTACGAGTAATCGTGCGGGACCGTTTGCTTGAGCTAAAGCAAAATGAGCGGGCCGAATGTCCCCCGTGGGGCTGAGGGGGCCAAAAAGACCTCGTCGATGATGCGCTTCATCATCTGTCCGCTGGAGCCGTGGTCCAAAAGCACGGTCTTGTCGGTCAGCTGCTTGGATGACATATCGACTCCTCGGATATATGCAAGGGACAGATTCTTAAGACATGGCCCCAAACATCACGCATAATCCAAGCTCTCGGACGGCGCACGGAAGCGTATCCATGCCGCGTTGGCTGCGGCTGCGCTCGGCTGGCATCGATGGCCGTCGGCAAATTATGCAGCATGTTATGGGCCATGCCTTAAGATTTGAGACAAACGTACCTGCCGGCGTAGGGGGCTGTGTGGTCCTCCTTGTGCTCGCCGTAATAGGCCCTAAACTCGGCAAGCGTCTGCTCAAACATGCGACCGTCGCCCGCATACTCGGCAGGCATAAAGCGCTCGACCAGCTTGAGCATGCCGTTTCCCACCTTGTAGCGGTACTCGTCTACGGCAAACGTGGGCCAGCCGTGCATCTCGCAGGTATGGTTGCTGGCGGCCGCCAGGTCCTCGAGCGTGTTGAGGATGGTGCCATCCAGATCAAAGATCACATGGGAAAAAGCTGCTGCCATGGGTGCTCCTGCCGCTTGAGTTGTAAAACGCACCCCATGATACTGGGCATGCGTGCCGGGCATGTTTGGAATCTGATTATCTTTAATAGCCCTGAGCCTTTGTCGTTAGCAAATCCTCGGCAGCTGTTCTCCTACGAGCATGTCGAGAATACGGGTCGATCCCCAGCCGGTGCGTACGCGCACGGCGGGACGGGCGCCCTCGGCAAGCGGCAGTACGCGACCGATGATGGCGGCGTTCTCGCCGTAGCGGGCGGCGCGCATGGCTGCCAGCGCGGCATCGGCCTGCTCGGCCGGCACCACGGCAACCATCTTGCCCTCGTTTGCCACCTGCAGCACATCGTAGCCGAGCATCTCGCAGGCGGCCTGCACGTCGGGGCGCACGGGCACAGCATCCTCGTCGATCTCCATGGCAACGCCGCTGGCCTGGGCAAACTCGTTGAGCGTGGATGCCAGGCCGCCGCGCGTGGGGTCGCGGAAGCAGCGGGTGTCGGGGGCGGCGGCGAGCACGTCGGCAATCAGATGATTGAGCGGCGCAGCATCGCTTTCGATGGTGCTCGAAAACGCCAGGCCCTCGCGTTGGCTCATGATGGCGATGCCGTGGTCGCCTAGCGTACCCGACACCAGGATGACATCGCCGGGCCGACAGTTTGCACCGCTGAGCGCTACGCCCGCGGGCACTTCGCCCACGCCGGCGGTATTGATGTAGACGCCGTCGGCACCTCCACGCTCGACCACCTTGGTGTCGCCGGTGATTATGGACACGCCCGCCTCGCGCGCTGTTTCGGCCATGGTTTGCACAATCTGGCGCAGCTTGTCCATGGGATAGCCCTCTTCGAGGATAAAGCCGCATGAGAGGTAGCGCACGTTGGCGCCCGAGGTCGCGACGTCGTTGACGGTTCCACATACGGCGAGGCGGCCGATATTGCCGCCGGGGAAGAACTGCGGCGTTACCACAAAGCTGTCGGTCGACATGGCGATTCGCCCGCTTGCGGGCAGCGCGGCGACGCCGGCATCGTTGCCCGCGAGCAGCTCGGGCGACCCAAAGGCATCCAGAAAGACCTCATCGATAATGCGCTTCATCATCTGGCCGCCGGAGCCGTGGCCCAGCAGGACAGTGCTATCGGTGGCATTACGGGACATATCGAAAACTCCAATCGTGGGTGGTGCCGGTACGCGGGAGCGTCCGGGCTAGTCGCGGTATCTAAAGTACGCCGCGCAGCTGCCTTCGGAGCTCACCATGCAGGGGCCGACGGGGTGTTCGGGCGTACATGCGTGGCCGAACAGCGGGCAGTCGCTCGGCGTGATGGCTCCGCGCAGCACGTCGCCGCAGCGGCACCCGCGTGGCTCGACCGTCGGTTCAATGGGCACGTCAAAGCGGGCACCGGCATCAAAGCGCACGAATTCGGGTCGGATGGAAAGACCCGAAGCCGCAATCGGTCCCAGTCCGCGCCACGTGGTGTCGCACGGCTCAAACACCTGCTCGACCAGCTGGCGCGCTACGGGATTGCCGTCTGCATTGACGCCACGGCGGTAGGCGTTGTCGATTGCGGGCCTGTGCTCGACAACCATCTGGACCAGCATGCAGATGCCCTGCAGGATATCGACCGGCTCAAACCCGGTGACCACGCCGGGGGTCTCGAACTCGTCGACCAAAAACCCAAAGGGTGCCAGGCCTGTGATGGTGGCGACGTGACCCGGCAGGATAAAGCCGTCGATGGCGGTCTCGGGGTCGTTGGAGATCGCACGCAGAGCCGGCGGCGTGGTCTTGTGAGCACAGTAGACCGAGAAGCTCTGGAGCCCGCGCGCGTCGGCCTCCAGGATAGCGGCGGCAATGGTGGGCGTTGTGGTCTCAAAGCCGACGCCCATAAAGATGACCGGGCGTTCGGGATTTTGCTCGGCAATGTCGAGTGCGTCGAGCGGAGAATAGACGATGCGGATGTCGCGCCCCGCCGCCTTTTGCGCGGCAAGCGAGGTGGACGATCCGGGCACGCGCATCATGTCGCCAAAGGTGGTGATGATGGCGCCGTCCATGTTGGAAAGCGCGATTGCGTGATCGATGTCGCGGTTGGCGGTGACGCAAACGGGGCACCCCGGGCCGCTTAGCAGTTTGAGCCCCGTCGGCATAATGGAGCGAAAGCCATAGCGGCCAATGCTCACGGTATGCGTACCGCAGACTTCCATAAGGTTGATGCTGCGGTTGCCGACAAGCTCATGAATACGATCGATGAGCTCGCGGGCCAGCTTGGGGTCGCGAAATGCCGAAAAGTCGATACCGGAGCGAACCGGCTGCGCCGCCGCCACTAGTATGCCTCGGCCGGGTTGGTGGCGAGCTGGTCCTCTTCGGCCAGCTCGGTCATGGTATTGACGAGCTCGAGTGTCTCTTGGGCCTCCTGCTCGTCGACAATCTGAATGCCAAAGCCGGCGTGCACGAGAATATAGTCGCCTACCTGTGCCGTCGGCACGAGGCGCAGCGAAATGGGGCGCTCGATGCCCATCATGTCGACGGTCGCCTTAAGGTCGTCGTCGCGTTTGACCACTTTACCGGGAACGGCAAGGCACATAATGTTCCCCTTTTATACGTTTTGCGCTGGATAGGCGCCTAATTACCCATCAGTTGATGGTAGCGCTCGCGGGAGTCACGAGCAAACGCGTTACACCTGTGAGACGGCGGCGCGCAGGCTGGCAAAACAGCCTATCGCGATGCTGTCTGCGCGAGGTGAGCGCGAGCGATGGCGGCCTGACCGTAGGCGATGCAGCCGTCGTTGACGGGCACGGCGTGGGGGGCCAAGACGGCAAGACCGGCGTCTTTGAGTTCGTGGGTAAGGAGCTGAAGCAAAAGTCGGTTCATGAACACGCCGCCCGAGAGCGCGACGGTGTCGAGGTCTTCACGGACGCAGATCTCGCTTGCGATGCGGGCCGACGCGCGTGCGATGGTGACGTGGAAGTCGAGCGCGAGCTTGCCGGCGGGCACGCCGGTCCTGATTCCCTCCAAAAGCGCCTCAAAAAGCGGCCTGGAGTTCAGAACATGGCAGTCGTCCGGACGGGATGATTCGGTTACGGAAAAGCTGGCCATATTGCCGGTGGGGCAGGCACTTTCACTGCTGAACGCGCGCCAGGCGGCGGCCTCAAGCTCGATGGCGGGTTCGCCCTCGTAGGTTGCCTTGTCGCAGATGCCCAGAATTGCTGCCGCGGCATCAAAGAGGCGCCCCATGCTGCTGGTACGCGGGCTGTTGATGCCGCGCTCGATCATGGTGGCTGTCACGCTGCGCGTTTGCTCGTCGAGACTGTCCAAAAGCCGAGCGGCACCCGGATGCTCGAGCAGGCCGAGCTCGCTCAGCAGGGCAAAGGCATTGCGCCGGGCATCGCGCACGGATGCGGCACCGCCTGGCAGCGCCCAGGTGCGCAGGTGCGCGGCGCGTTCAAAATCGGCAAGGCCGGCGATAAGAAACTCACCGCCCCATATGGTGCCGTCGGTGCCGGCACCCGTACCATCGAAGGCAATACCGAGGACGCGTGCATCAGGCGCAAGCCGGCCAGCGACAATCGCCTCTGCCATTACGCTCGCGATGTGCGCATGATGATGCTGGATCTCGATAAGCGGCAGATCGTGCTCCCGTGCCCGCTCGCGTGCCCACTGGCTCGACAGATAGCTGGGGTGCATGTCGCATGCCAGGGCGGCAGGCGTCAGGTCAAAGAGGTTTTCTAGACGTGCGCGGGCGGCGCTCCAGACATCGAAGGTCGCGCCGTTTTCGACATCGCCGATATGCTGCGACACAAAACAGGCCACATGGCCGTCGGCGTCCTCGCGCGTGAGCGCGATCGTGGCTTTTTGCTGCGGCCCGCAGGCGAGCACGCAGGGTGCAGTGCCGTCGAGCGCCGGCAGCGACAACGGTTGCGGCGCATATCCGCGTGCGCGACGCACAGGCATGACGGTGCCGTCGACCACACGTACCACGGAGTCGTCGTAGCGTGAGAGAATCGCACGGTCGTTGCCAAGTAGCGCGTCGGCGATGCCTGCGGCAACAAGATGTTCCCATGCAAGGGCATCGTCGGTCTCGATAGGTTCCTCGCTCAGGTTTCCGCTGGTCATGACCAGCGCGTGCATGCCATGCGACGAGGCAGCTGCAAGCAGCAGATGCTGAAGCGGTGTATAGGGGAGCATGACGCCGAGCTCGGGTAGATCGTGCGCGACGGATGGCGCGAGTGTAAGGCCGTCGGGGGAATCTCCCTCGCCAACAACACGGCGGCGCAGCAGCACAATGGGGCGGATGCTGCCGGCCAGCAAGTCGCGCTCGGCATCATCGACATGGCACAGGCGTTCAGTATCGGCAAGGCTGCGCACCATAACGGCAAGCGGCTTGTTGCTGCGGCGCTTGCGACGGCGCAGCTCGACCACCGCCTGCTCATTGGCGGCGTTGCAGGCCAGATGGAATCCGCCCAGCCCCTTGATGGCGACAATACCGCCGCTGGCCAGCAGCTCGACACAGCGGTCAATAATGGCATCGCTGGTTTCGCGCGTGCTGCCGACGGCCGGCATCGCCCCCAGACCCTCGAGCTCCATGTCGCCCGCCGCCTCGCGCCAGGTAATATGTGGCCCGCAGTCAAAGCAGGCATCGGGCTGCGCATGAAAGCGCCGGTCAAGCGGGTCGCCATACTCTGCGGCGCACTCGGGGCACATAGGAAAGCAATCCATCGACGTGGCCGCTCGGTCATAAGGCAGCGATCGGATGATGGTAAAGCGCGGCCCGCAGTTGGTGCAGTTGATAAAGGGGTAGTGATAGCGTCGGTCGGCGGGGTTGAACAGTTCGCGCAGGCAGTCGTCACAGGTGGCGATATCGGGGGAGATGAGCGTCGTGTGCGTGGTCTGATCCTGCGACGCTACGATACGAAAGGCCTGCTCATCGTCGGCATCCCAAGCGTCGGGCTCCAGGTCTGCAACAGCGACATGCTCAACGCGGGCCGCGGCAGGCGCGTGCTCCGACAGCGCGGCGACAAAGCCGTCGAGTGCCTCGACTGAAGCATGCGCCTCGATGTGCACGCCATCGCCCGCGTTGAGCACCCAGCCGCAAATGCCATGCGCCATAGCCTCGCGATACACAAATGGCCGCATGCCAACGCCCTGCACAATGCCCGTTACATGGATATGCACATGTCGCATGCGACCTTCCTTCGTTGAAACCTGTCCCTTTATGGCAGGTGCGCTGTGGGAAATCCCGCTACAGCCCCAGGCTCTGCTTGGTGGCGGCGCACGTGAGCTCGCCGTGCTTAACGCCGCGCAGCCCCAGCAACCGGTCGGCCAGCTCGTAGACACGCTCGCCGCGACCCTTGAGCGCCAGAATCTCCAGGCAGTTGTGGTGGTCCAGATGCACGTGCATGGTCGAGACGATCTCGTCGGTGTAGTCGTGCTGCACCTCGTCCAGACGGCGCGTCAGATCGCCGGTATGGTGGTCATAGATCATGGTGAGCGAACCGATGACCTGCTCGTCGGGCGTGCGCATCTGCTCCTTGGCGATCGAGGCGCGAATCAGATCGCGTACGGCCTCGGATCGGTTAGCCACGTCACCGCGGCGCGCGATCTGCTCGTCAAAGCGGCGCAGCAGGTCGTCGGGCGCGGTGACCGAAAAGCGGACCAGCTCGGAGCTGGAGCCGCTGCAGCGGCAGCTCGCATCGTCGTCCGCACCGTGATCGTGCGCGTGCTCGTGCTCGGCCACGTTACACCAGTTTCACAGAGCCGACGGAGTTGTGATCTGCCTCGATGGCCTCCTCGTAGCCCTCGAGCGCATCGTGCGCCTCGTGCAGCGCAGACATGGCGGCCTCGAGCTTGGCGCCAATGCGCTCCATATCAAAGTTCTCGGTCGCATGCAGCAGCTGATGGCTCCACTCGTGAGCGAGCTCAATGGTGTCGTCGACCTGCTTGACGCTCATGGCAAGCTGGCTCATGTTCATTCCGGCGTCATGCATGGGAAATCTCCTTTTGTACGGGGCGATATGGTGGTTCAGATTCTACTACGGAGGGCTCCCGCGCCCGCCGCTGTATGCCAGTTGTCCTACGGTGCCAGTGAAGCAAGCGGCGCGACTACGACACCGTCTTCCCGTCGGTAGGCAGTTGCGGTTCCAGTGAGAACGAGCAAGAAGGACGCTTCGCCTTGGTGGGTCGCATCGATTTTAGATGCGAGTTTCTTGAGATTGGCGGCAGCGGCGTCTATAGGCTTTGAGCCAAGCTTGACCTCAACCAGAGCGTACCTGCCGTCATCTAGCACGAGTACCGCATCGGCTTCAAGGTCGGTCTTGTCCCGATAGTGGTAAACCTTGCCGCCAAGCAGATCCATATAGGTGCGCAGGTCACGGATGCACATCGATTCAAACAGAAGCCCAAATGTTTCAAAATCCTCCAGGAGCTTTTGAGGCGTTGCCCCCAGGGCTGCGACCGCAAGCGATGGATCGCAGAAATGGCGCGTCGGACTCGTCCGTACGGCGGTTTTTGAGCGGAGCCGCGGGGCCCATGCCTCGAGATCTTCGAAAACGCAGGAGCGGGTCAAGGCGTCGACATATTCAGAAACGGTATTTCTTGAGGGAGGTTCTCCTTGCATGTCAGCAGCGATTGTGGCGAGCGATGCCTCTGTTGAGATATTGCGAGCGTAGCTTCGAATAATCTGGGCCATCCAAGTCTTATTTCTCCGCAGTCCATCAATCTCGTCGATATCGGAATCAAGCAGTTCCGAGATGTAATCAGGGGCCATGGATAGCGCAATCCCATGGTTTGGCTCGGTAACCGCTTCAGGCCAACCTCCTCGGCAAAGTGAGTAGACGATACGTTCGATATCGAAGTCGACCATATCGGCAACATCGGTGTTTCCATCAAACAGGCTTGCCAGCGAAACTGATCCTGTTGACTCGCGTGATTCAAAAAGTGACATCGGGCGCATGTTTATACGTGCTATGCGGCCGACTCCTGAGTGTGCCGGCATTTCGCTTGCCCGAGGCGTTGCGGAGCCGGTGAGGATAAACCTGCCTCGTCCTTTGCCGCGGTCGATCGCGAACCTTACGGCGTCCCAAAGCTGTGGGGCCATTTGCCATTCATCGATGAGGCGTGGCTCATCTCCTTTGAGCAGGAGAGAGGGCTTCGAATCGGCAAGCTGGATGTAGCTCGGACCGTTATCGGGGTCTTGCATGTAGATGCTGCTTGCGGCTGCCTGTTCAGCCGTTGCGGTCTTGCCGCACCATTTTGGCCCTTTGATTTGGACAGCCCCAGAAGATTTTAGTTTTCTGGCGAGCACTTTGTCCGCGACTCGTGGTAAATAACCGTGTTGAATTGAACCCATGTCACCCTCCTTGCTAGCAGGGTATTATACCGTTGATTTGTGCAAGTTGGACGATTCAGATTGTGCAAGTTGGACGATTTAGATTGTGCAAGTTGGACATTATATCTAGTAAACATTCATGATGCCAAAAGAGAAGCCCTAGAGTCTCCAGGCCTTTGTCGTATAACGCATGATGTCAAGAATGTCGGCCTTGATGTTTGGCGGCAGGGCTTTGAAGAGCGATAGATATTCGTCTTCCTGAGCAGTAAAAAACGCAGGGCTTCCGTCTGGATCTTTGGTATAGCCAAGGATATCGTTGGGCGTGCATCCAAAGAGATCGCACAATGCAACAATGCGGTCCTCTCCTAGTTTTGCTCGACCTGTTTCCCATGCACTATATGTCGCCTTGCTAACGCCAAGACTGTCCGCAATTTGAAGCTGAGTAAGCCCTGACTTTTTGCGGATTCTGGCGAGTGCGGTATGTTTATTGGTCACATCCATGTCGCTCCCGTCTGATATCAAGAGCAACTTTGCATTTCGGTGCCGGTCAAATGTCTAATTGGATTGTCCTTAGGTGCAATAATTGACATAAAGTCTAATTTGAATAAACTCAAAACCAATATAAATAGACATCGAGGAATGGTGGCTATGGGGAGAGTTGTTGGAATCGATCTTGGGACGACCTATTCGGCCGTCGCTGTGTTGGGAGACGATGGACTTCCCGAAATACTGAAGAATGCGGACGGAGAACCGACTACACCTTCGGTTGTTTTATTCCAATCATTTGACGGAAAAGACGAGCCGCTTGTTGGAACGATGGCCAAGCATTCGGCGGCAAGTGATCCCGATAATGTTGTCCAGTTCGTTAAACGGCAGATGGGAAATCCGGATTGGAGATTCGACTCCGACTCGGGCGTTTCCTACTCTGCAGAAGAGGTTTCCTCCCTTATTATCAAAAAATTATTGCAAGATGCCGAGCAGGCACTTGGAGAAGAAGTATGCGGAGCCGTGATTACGGTTCCCGCATATTTTGATGATGCAAGAAGAACTGCGACAAAGCAGGCAGGTGTAATTGCGGGCACCAAAGTGCTTCGCGTGTTGAATGAACCGACGGCCGCAGCCCTTTCCTTTGGTCTCGATACCGAGAAGAACGGCGTCACGCTTGTCTATGATCTGGGCGGCGGAACGTTCGACGTGACGCTTCTTAAGATAGAGGACGGTTGCTTTACGGTTATCGGAACCGATGGCGATAGAAACTTGGGCGGATTCGATTTCGATAACGCCCTCATGTCGTTTGCAGCGGAAGAGCTTTCGAAGCAGGGGGCGGGTAATGTTCTTGAGGATTATCTGATAAGCGCTGAGCTTCGCGAGAAGTGCGAAATGGTGAAGCGCACTCTCTCGAACGTGGCAAAAGCCAACCTTCACATTTCGAAAGACGGAAAGCCCTATCGCGTAACTATTACGCGCGAAGATTTCGAACGGGCGAGTAGGTCGCTCCTGAATCGAACGCAGGAGCTGGTCGAGGACGTGCTCGAGGACACCGGTTATTCATGGGGCCAGATTGATCATGTGGTCCTCGTTGGTGGCTCAACGCGTATGCCGATGGTACACAAGTTAATCGAAGATATTTCGGGGATGAAACCCGAGCTTGGGGTAAATCCCGATGAGGCTGTCGCCATGGGGGCTGCCGTTCAGGCCGCAATAGAAATGGAATCGAGCACTGACGTGGCAGGATCGGCGGAAAATAGTTTGCCGGATATGCCCCTCTTTACGGCTCCGAGCGTAGTCATTGCCGATGTTACTTCGCAACCTTTGGGGGTTGTGATGCTCGGGAAAGACGGCAAAGACTACAACAATGTCGTGATTCCGAGGAATTCACCCGTGCCGGGGAGTTATTCACAGGACGCAGCAACGGTGAGTGAGAACCAGTCGTACGTCGATGTCCAGGTGACACAAGGCGATGACCCAGACTTGAACTATGTGGTCATTATCGGTTCAAAGGAAATACCGCTTCCGCCCGGGTTGCCCAAGGGATCTCCCGTCCGCGTGGTTTACGAATACGACAGAGAACAAACCGTGCATATCCGTCTATATGCCGGGGGGAGCGGCCAGCTGTATGGCGAGTTCGAAATCGACCGTGTGGCGAATATGGATGAACGGCAACTCGATACTGCCGTTAACAAGATGAAGAACATTGAAATTGGATAGGGGACACTGATGGAAGAATTTGTTGACTACTATGAAATTCTCGAACTGGAAAAGAATGCGCCGATTGAGGAGATTGAAGAGGCGATTAAGAAAACACGAAAGCGCTTCAGGCGTCTCGAAGGATCTCCGGATGCTATGCAAAGAGCAAACGCCGAAAGGATGATGCAGCTCTTAAATGAAGCAGATTCGTTGTTTCACAACAGTTCAAAACGTTTGGAATACGATGCCACATATGATAGCGGGAAGAGTGACAGCAAGAGGGACCTGGAAAAAGACGCCCGTGCTGCAACCGCCGAGAAAGACTGGACATCAGAAGCGAAAGATTATTTCAAAAACGGTCAGAGTGCCAACGCTTGTTTTGCCGCTAGGGAGGCAACAAGGAATTGCCCAACCGATGCGGAAGCATGGCTTGTGTGGGCTCTGGCAGCATATTCGATGGACAAGTATGACGAATCCATTTTTGCTGCATCCGAGTTGCTGAAGCTTGGCTCGAATCAGGCGACTGCTCATAGGCTGTTGGGCGACTCGTACATAATGATTGATAAATACGCAGACGCCGAGGCTGAGTTTCTGAAGGCCCAGCAGATTGATAAGAGCGACTATACGATTATGGCGCGCTTGGTCGATGCGCGTTATCTTCAGGGGAAATTTGACCAGGCCCTCACTATGGCGCGCAATCTTCATGAGGCACATCCGGATTATGGACCCGTCCTAAGCTCGTTATGCCGGTGTCTAGAGACGGATGTCGAGAACAAAATGAGCTCAAAGGATAATGCTGGCTATTTCACCAATATGAAACAAATCCAGCATGCTGAACTTGTCGTTAGTGAAATGCGCGCGTTGGGAAATATCGACAAGGCTGATGAGGAATGGATTGAGAAAATGGAGGGCCTTATCGACTGGGCGCGTAAAAGGCACTACATTGCACCGGCCCGATGGTTTTGGATTCTCTGCGGCTTGACCTTCTTATTTATGATAAGCGGGTCAAGTGGCGCTCCCTTGACGCTCGTTCTGTTCTTTGGGCTCCTCCTGTATGCATTCTTCTTTGTTATACCGACCGGATGGATGATCAATGCCCGCAAATTAGGAGAGCTTGCAAAGAGGACGGGACTCCAATAATGGACGTGCGCTGGGACCAAGCGCTCGACAGCTTGGAGATGGATCGCCAAGCAATTATTGACTGTGCAGAACGGCTCAGAGCGTCTCTCGCTTCTCTCAAATCAGATTCAAGAAAAATCAAAGACTTGGCCACTGGCGAAGCTTATGCAGGATTATTCAGCGAGTTGCTGCTTGCCGTTGATAGAGTTAAGAATGAGCCGCTGTCAGAGGACTTGAGGTCTTCGATTGCGGATGAGATTATCGAGGTTTGTAGCCATTACGGGCTTGAGCCTGTTCTGTGTGACGAGACAGTTAATCTACATGAGCATGAAATCGTTGGATTGATTAAGACAGACGACGCCTTCAAAGATGGAAAGGTGGCTCGAGTAGAGCGAGACGGTTACAGGATTGGCGGAAGACTTCTCCGCCCGGCGCGAGTAGTTGTCTTTCGGTATGAAGAGGGCTGATGGCCAATATGTCGTTGGAAGAGACCTATGCCGAAATGAGGCAAGCAGTCAGCGAGGTCAAGGAATGCCAAGCTCGTCTGCTGGGAGCTTGTGAATCCCAATCTGTCTCCGTTGACATGTGGTTGAAGGTGACGCTGAAGGAGAAGCAGGAGGCGAAAACACGGGCCCTCAACAAAATCAATCACCGTGAAAAACGACGCAGCGCCCTTTCGAAAAAGCGCGTGCAGGATACCGTTGACGAGTTGCTGGCGATCGAGGAAGGCTCGGCCCTCAATGCCGCCGAGTATATCCAGATTGGATCGATGTCGAAAACTTCAAAACGTGACGATTTGTTTACGGTGCCCTTTATCGTTCCGTTGCTTGGTCACGGCAATATCGTGATGTCGGTTTCAGGCGAGGGCTGCATTTCAGACGGGGTAGTGCGCGAGGTAGAGGCCAAGACGCTTTTATCGACTTCAGCGTCGCAAGTTGAAATCATTAGTTTTGACCCGGCACTCAAAAACATCGAGGCTCCTTTTTCGACGATTGGCCGGAACGGGCAAGGCGAGGCAGCGGTCAGGTATTTGCATTCGAGAGGCGAACTCGATGCCTTGCTTAACGAGCTGACCGACCGTGTGACGCAAATCAACAACGAGTTGCTGTCAGACGATGAGAGCCTGGCGGTATATCACCAACGGGTCGGAATGCCGGTCGAGAAGTACCAGCTCGTTGTGATCCACGATATGCCGATGGGAATGGCTGCCGAGCAATACGACCGTATCTGCTCGCTGATGAAGGCGGCCCCAAAGGCAGGCACTTCTTTCCTAATGATACAACCTAAGATGGACGACTTGCCCAAATGGTATTGCGAGAAGAAACGTTCCTATCCTGTTTCGGAGCGTCTCGAGCTATTCTCGGGCAGTCATGCCCGATGGCTGGGTCACGATGGCTACGATGTTGAGCTCTATGAGCTTGACACGATTGAATCGGCGCAAGCCGCCGAGCGGATGGCCCGATCAGCGGTAGAGCTGCGGTTGCCCGAAGTAAAGATTGAGTCGGTGCTTCCCGCGGAGTATTGGATGGAGACGAGCGAGGACGGAGTTACGTTCTCGCTGGGTCTGCGTGGAACCCAGACGGTTGATGTCACGATTGGCTCGAATGAGACTCAAAGACATAATGCACTGATAACCGGCGCGGTCGGACAGGGTAAATCGAATCTGTTGAAAGATATCATCTACGGTTTGTGCGCCAGGTATTCTCCCGACGAGTTGGAACTCTATCTGTTTGATTTCAAAGAGGGCGTTACCCTGTTTCCCATGGCTCCCACGCCGGATTCCCCCGAGTATCTACCGCAGGTAAAGGCATTTGGGCTTGAGGCCGATGAAGACTTTGCCTTGGATGTGCTGAATTCCATAGCCGCCGAGGCCAAACGGAGGGCCGCTGCGATCAAGCCTTACGGAGATAATCTGCTCAAGTATCGGCGCAATAGCGGGAATAAGATGCCGCGTATCGTTGTGGTCATTGATGAGTTCCAGCTATTTCTAGAAGGCGCGAGAGGCAAGGAAGCCTGTGAACTTCTGGAACGCATCGTTCGCCTCTATCGTGCATACGGTATTCACGTGATATTGGCGTCACAAAGTATCGGCGGGATAACCAATCTTGCCATTTCCCAGGGCAAGTTCTTCGCACAGTTTCCTATCCGTATCGGACTGAAAAACTCGCCGGCGGAGTCGCGGGCGACTTTCGGACCCTTTAACGAGGCGGCTGCTAGTCTAAGGTTCAGGGGACAGGCGATTCTGAACGAAGATTACGGAAATCCGAGCGCAAATGTGACGGTGCTTACGCCGTTTGCTGAGGATGCCACGTTGGACAGTCTCAGGAACAAGTTCTATGCAATGCCAAAAGAGCACCTTGATGAACCGGTGGTTTTCGACGGAAGCACTCTGCCGGAGTTGACTGAGGCCCTCCTTGAGCAGAACGACATAGATTCAGGTAACGTGCCGAGCGCCTTGCTTGGCCGGGGTGTTTCTGCTGGGTTGGCACCGATGTATTTCCCGTTTGAAAGAGCTGCGGGAAGCAATATCGCTCTTGTGGGCAGGGGAACGCTGCCAGGGCTCGGTGATCTTCCGAATTCTGTCGATCTTGCGGCGTGCGTTATGGAAACGCTTGTTTTATCGCTTGCACGCTATGAGCGAGGCGCTGAGTTTGCTGTAGTGGAGGATGGCGCGCGCCATGTTTCTAATTCGACTCTGAAGATATGCGCTCGTGCGGGGGTTTCTCCGGAGGTCGTGCCTTCGGACGAAGCGGCTGCATGGATTACCAATTGTCTTCAGAGAAATGATGTCGGGGAAGAATGTGGGCGGGAGCGGTTTGTGTTGGTGCCGAATGCGGACTCACTAGGATCTTTCGACTTTGGTGCTCAGCAAAAGATTCAAAAGGTATTCCGTGAGGCTCCTATGCACGGAATCCACTTTGTCTGCCATTGGCAAAACCCCGTAGCGCTTTCAGCGCAGTTGGGTTCATCGGGACTGTCGTCTTTTGACGGCGTGGCGTGTCTGTTTGGCTCGAATATCGCAGCGAAGCAGTTGGATGGCCCGCTGTGCCAGTGGAACGGGCAAGAGAACCGGGTCCTTTACAAGGAGGCGTCTTCGGGACGTCCCTCAATGAAGCTCATGCCCTTTGTCGCAACGCGAATATGGAGGAGGGGCGACGATGAGCAGGGATGATTTGTACGAAAGGTATCTGTCCGAAGCAGAACGATTTCTGAAATCGGAGGCGTCGACCGCCCAGCTTGTTAAGCAGGAGTGCGATCGTTGTGATCGGGAGTCGACCTCTGCGAGGAACATGGCGGGCAAAAAGAAAGCGGAGATAGATCGCCTGGCGCATCAAGCACAGGAGGCTTTTTCGCAATTGTCTAAACGACTTGCGGGGAGTCACGCGAAGGACGTCGGCGCTGCGCTTCCGAACATGGTAAGACCGATTGCGTCGAATGAAGACGCTGCCGAGCTTGCCTCTTCGTTATCAGGGCTTATCAAGAAAATCGATTGCTATATCGAGATGATTGAAAAAGATACCTCTGTGAACGAGTTGAGTCAGCGATCTTCAAATGCACTGGATGCTCGACGGGCGGCTCTTGACCGGAAGCGTCTTCTGGTGGAAGAAGAGAAGGCGATGCCGGATCCTCTTCCCGTTAAAGCCGAGGAGTCGAAAGGCGGCTGCCTTTCTCAGGCGGCGGTTCTATGCGCGTGCTGTATTGGGGTAATTTCGCTTATTGCGAATGTGCTATTTGGGTTGTTGTGACAACGGAAAGGAACAGAAATGAGTCAGAACATCGGCCAGATCGTTGCAGAGCTGAACGCGTTGGTGTCGAAGATGGAGGCGCAGCGAGGTGTGTGCGTCACGGTGGCGGACGATCTCGATTCACTGCACGACATGCTTAACGCGGCAATGGAAGGAACAAATTCGACCGCTCAAAATGAGGCGGTTGGGCAGCTTGGAGCGGCAGCGGCAAAGCTGCTCGAGGCGGGCGGCCTTATCAGTACGGCATGCGATGTGGTCAGCACGTATGCAAGCTCGCTCTAGGCGTTTATGGGTGGCGCGGGGGCTCGTCTCCGCGCTTGCCATTTTCTTGTTCGGCTTGGGAATTGTTCTGGTCGGTCGTATTGGCGTGAGAAAGGTCGTGAAATCCAGCGGAAGCAATTGCGTGCTGGCGGCTTGTGCAGATGGTGTTGGAGATGTGCTTGATATCTGCAATGCGAGAGTTGCTGACACGGTTTCAGGGGTTGTAGAGCAAGACGAATCTCCCTCTTCGTCCATCGATGGGAGCTCGGAATTTCAGCCAAGCATTCAAGAACGGTACTACGCCGACTTGGCGCATGGGCCTAAGGGTCCTGAGTTTCAGAAGTACATCGTTTTGCACGATACGGAGGGCGATTCTTCCCCTGAAAGTGTCATCGATTGGTGGGAGTCCAACGGCAATAAGGTAGCGGCTCATTTTGTTGTTGGAAAAGATGGGTCGATCGTTCAATGTGTGCCTCTCGATCAAATCGCGCACCATGCCGGTTTTGGCGATGCTGGGAAGAACGAGCAGTATGGAACAATCGATGATTCGAGAGATGACAAGGTCGGAACGTTACCGATAAGGGGAAGCTATCCCGATTACGGCATGAACTCTTATTCCGTTGGGATTGAGATGGTCCATGTTGGAGGATCGGGCGATTACCCCGAAGAGCAGCTTATCGCTGTCGACGGTCTAATTGCGTATATCGATGAGTACTACGGGTTCAAGAGCCAGATTATCGACCACAAGGCGTGGCGGACGGGAAATTCGGATACATCGGCGGAATTCTCATCATATCTGTCGAACTATCAAGAATATCGACGTCATGTTGATGGCTAAAAGACAGGTTGAAAGGGGAGACAGTGAAGTGTCCCAAATGTAACGCAGAGATAGAAGAGGGGACAGTTTACTGCCCCTTTTGTGCTGCGAAAGTATCTTTTGACGTGGGTCGGTCGACCACAGAGAATGAGCGGATGCCGTTCGATGTCAAGGATAATGCGAAGGGGAGGGCAGCGGCGGAGGATTCTGGCAACGAGCTAGGTAAAAGAGTAATTGGGTTAATTGGCGGATTCGATTCAAATAAAATCGTGATAATTGGCCTGGTGGCCGCCATCATTGTTGGCGGCTTTTATGTTTGGAATCGATTCGGGGGCGGGCACTCATCACCAGAATTCACTCAAACCTATCAGCATACGATGTATAAATCGGACGCCGATGAGTTTGAGTCGGAAAACTCAGATGAAAAGGACGAGGCCGACGACGAAGGCGCAACTGAATTAATGGTGGTATCAAATAACTCCGCCGGGTTTCCAGAGATGGTGGTGAATGTCAAGGTGACCGGCTCTTCGACAGAGGCGTTATCGAAGCCGGAGAATTGGTCCCTGAAAGAAGCGGGTACGAACGGTGAGCAGGCTTCGACTAACCCCCGGAGTGTTGTAGTTGGTTCGGACGGAGTTTGCAAGCTCGCATATCGATCGACGCTCGGTAGCGATTCGGGTGATAGCCGTACGGTTGTCGTGTCATTTATTGATGATCAATCACATAAGGTTATGGATAGCTTTTCCTATTACTGTGATGCGAAAAGTTCGACGGTAGACGGTTACTTACTTTCTGAAAGCGACTCACGGCGTTATACCGAGGCGGAGATTAAAGAAATGGGTATGAGCACATGGGAGCTTTGCTTGGCAAGAAATGAAATATATGCACGCCATGGTCGCAAGTTCAAGAATGAGAAGATTCAAGAGTATTTCGACAATAAGGATTGGTATGAAGGCATATACTCGCCTGAGGAATTTGATGCGATGACATCACCGCTTAATGATATCGAGAGGGCAAATGCCGAAACGATCCAGTCTTACGAACGTGCCATCGGATCTGAGTTTTTAAATCCATAACAAAACTTGTGGCAAAGACTAGGCAAATGAAGAAAACG